>Ga0209952_1000345_pt1 | contig 94554 bp, 81 predicted proteins | sample ThiBiot_750_biof_2_FD_183951 | JGI IMG/M metagenome (GOLD analysis project Ga0209952, IMG submission 183951) | Wastewater bioreactor microbial communities from Cape Town, South Africa - Thiocy_cont_750_biof (SPAdes) | ecosystem: Engineered > Bioreactor > Thiocyanate-remediating >...
TCGAAGCTCAAACAGTGGCGCCGGATCGCTACACGCTATGACAAACTCGCCGCAAACTTCCTCGGCTTCATCAAACTCGTCAGCATCATGCTCTGGCTCAAATGATTAAATCGTCACTACAGCCTAGAACAATGGCGTGCCGGGAATGAAAGCATCAAACGCCGCCCAGAACTGCTTGCGATAGCGATCCTGCTCCTGGAGAATCTCGTGCCTCGAACCCGGGATGACCAGGTGCGAACTGCCGCGCAGATGATAGGCGAATTCTTCGATGGCCGGAGTGGATACGATGGTGTCGCTTCCCGCCGCCAGCATCAGGATCGGCTGGCGGATACGCGCCGGATAGGTCGTCGCGCGAAAACCATGCATGGTGCGAAACGCGGTATCGGCCCACGCCACTGTCGGCGACGCGATGCCGACGGCAGGATCCTCGTCGAGGATCGCGCCGTTGCGCGCATAGCGGACCGGATCGCTGGTCAACGGGTTGTCTGCGAAGGGCGACTGCCCGACCAGCACGTCGCTGCCGCCCGGCACATAGCGCCCACCCATTCCCGCCAACCGCATCGCCAGCAGCAGCGTCCGCACCGGCCACGACGTGGTGCGGCCGGGCAGATCGATCATTGGCGCCGACAGCACGATGCGATCGAACCACTGTTTTCCGGCATGGGCGATGCGCAGCATCACCGCGCCGCCCATCGAATGCGCCAAAGCGAAATACGGCGGCGGGCAATCCGGCAAAACCACCTGCCGGTAGAACGCCTCGACGTCGATTTCAAAGTCGGCGAAATTGCGCACGTAGCCTTTACGCGGATCGCTGATGCCGCGCGCCGAACCGCCCTGCCCGCGCCAGTCGATCATCGCCACCGCGAAACCACGATCACGCAGGTCGCGCACCGTCTCGAAATATTTTTCGATCTGCTCGCCGCGCCCCGTGAACACGCACACGGTGCCCTTGCGGCCGGACGGCGGCGCCCATCGCGCAAACCGCAGCGCGACGCCGTCGGGTGTCTTGAGGGTATCGCTGACAACGTCATCGGGAACCGGATTGGCGGCAATCGAAACCAGGGACATGGAACATCCGACAGGAGAGGCAACGCTTGAAAATCAGGGCAGGAGCGACGCAAGACGCCACGGCACAGCACACTGCGGCGAACCTCTTGAAGCCGCTGCATGACCTCCCATATCACCTTCGTGCAGGCCGCTCTACAGGCTGCACGCTGACGAAAGCCCGGCCCGATGGCGGGCGGGTTTATTCAATGTCGCTCAATGGAGGACTGATCATGCGTACTTTCGACCTCACCCCGTTTTATCGTTCCACCGTCGGTTTCGACCGCCTCTTCTCGCTGCTCGACCAGGCGCCGGGCGATACCGCCACCGGCTATCCGCCTTACAATATCGAGCGCACCGGTGAGAACGCCTATCGCATCAGCGTCGCCGTTTCCGGTTTCGCGCAGAACGAACTTTCCATCGTCGCCAAGGAGAACACCCTGACCATCAAGGGTGAGAAAGTCACGGGCGACAACGGCGAGAACAAGCCCGAAGTCTTGTACCGCGGCATCGCGGCGCGCGCCTTCGAGCGGGTCTTCCAGCTTGCCGATTTCGTGCTGGTGAAGAACGCCTCGCTGGAGAACGGTCTGCTTCACGTCGATCTCGTTCGCGAGATTCCCGAGGCGAAGAAACCCCGCAGCATTCCGATCGCGGCTCCCGCGCAAGGCCAGCCGGTGATCGACCACGCCGAAAAAGCTGCAGCCTGATCCCGGCATCGGAACAACGCAACGCGAACAACGAACGCCCCGGCCTGCCGGGGCGTTTTTGTTTGTCCGTTGATTTCATATACTTCCGGATGGCCCGCGCAGAGGCTCACCCCCGGAACCGGGTAATATTCGGTCGCATGACCGCCATGTTCCTGCAAAAAATTGCGTTAGAATGCTTCTGAACGCTTGTATGTTGAAAAAAAGTTTGGCAATCTCAATCTAGGGCAGCAATGCTGTCCTAATTTCGAACGGAGTTCCGGTCGCAGGATTGTCCCCGCCAGAATACGGCGGCTGACGGCTGCGCGGAAAGAAAGGCAGCTTTTCTGCCGTCATGGCGGTGAGCCGCGCGATCTATACTGAGGTTTGATGAACTGTTCGCCGCTGGGCACCCAACGGGGTCCCGCAGGGTGCCGTGAGCCCTGATGTCAGCGAGCGGAGCCATCAAGTGGCGGTGAAACGTTCAAGCGAAGTCGACGCCGGTCCCATCCATCCGGGCGGGATCGCACCATAAGGAGAGAGGGTCGGGGTTCCCATCGCGGAATGAAGACCCGCAAATACCATCGAGGATAAGAATGTGAGCACGAACCTGGCAGGATTTGCGCAGCAACCAGTCGCAGTGACTTCGGAACCCACGGTTCCGGCACGCGAGACTTTCGCACACCTTTCGAATCCCGCCACGGATCGCAGCAAACACAGCCACACCGAACCGATCGCAGCCGCCACTCCGCACGAGCATACCTGGCGGCCGCCGGCCGAAGGCATGTACGACCTTTCAATGGAAAAGGATGCCTGCGGCGTCAGCTTCATCGCTAACATCAAGGGCAGGAAATCGCACCAGATCGTCGAGGACGCGCTCTCGATCCTCTGCAATCTGGAGCATCGCGGCGCGGTTGGCGCCGACCCGCGCGCCGGCGACGGCGCCGGCATCCTGGTGCAGATTCCGCACGCCTTCTTGTCCCGCAAGGCCAAGGAGCTTGGATTCAAGCTGCCGAGACCCGGACACTATGCCGTAGGCGCCCTGTTCATGCCGCGCGACGACGCGTGGCGCGGCGTGATCCAGGGCATCTTCGCCGACCAGATCAAGGCCGAAGGTCTCACGCTGCTCGGCTGGCGCGACGTGCCGACCGACAATTCCTCGCTCGGTGTCACCGTGAAGCCGACCGAACCGCGCCATATGCAGGTGTTCATCGGCCGGGGCGATCAGGCGACTGACGACGGCTTCGAACGCACGCTCTATATCCTGCGCAAGTCGATCTCGAACGCGATCTATCAGCGCCGCGATCGCGGCCTCGCCGGCTATTATCCGGTGTCGCTGTCGTGCCGCACGCTGATCTACAAGGGCATGTTCCTCGCCGACCAGCTCGGCAGCTACTATCCCGATCTGCACGAAGAGGACTTCGAAAGCGCGCTGGCGCTGGTGCATCAACGCTTCTCGACCAACACCTTCCCGACCTGGTCGCTGGCGCATCCTTATCGCATGATCGCGCACAACGGCGAGATCAACACGCTGCGCGGCAACGTCAACTGGATGGCGGCGCGACAGGCGTCGGTATCGTCCGACAGGTTCGGCAAGGACATCTCGCGGCTGTGGCCGATTTCCTACGAGGGCCAGTCCGATACCGCATGCTTCGACAATGCGCTCGAATTCCTGGTGCAGGGCGGTTACTCGCTGCCGCACGCGGTGATGATGATGATTCCGGAAGCGTGGTCGGGTAACCCGCTGATGGATGACGAACGCCGTGCGTTCTATGAATATCACACCGCGCTGATGGAGCCGTGGGACGGCCCGGCGGCGATCGCCTTCACCGACGGCCGCCAGATCGGCGCGACGCTGGACCGCAACGGCCTGCGTCCGGCGCGTTACTTCGTCACCCGCGACGACCGCATCGTGATGGCGTCCGAAATGGGCGTCATCAAGATTCCGGAAGACCAGATCGTCGCCAAGTGGCGCTTGCAACCGGGCAAGATGCTGCTGGTCGATCTCGATCAGGGACGCCTTATTCCCGACGACGAGATCAAGGCGCAACTAGCTAAGAGCCATCCCTATCGCACCTGGCTCGACCGCACCCAGATCGTGCTCGAGGAATTGCAGGATGCCCCGGCGCGCGGGCCGCGCTCCAACCTGTCGCTGCTCGACCGGCAACAGGCGTTCGGCTACACCCAGGAAGACATCAACGTCCTGCTGACGCCGATGGCCGCCGTCGGCGAAGAAGCCGCCGGCTCGATGGGCACCGACACGCCGATCTCGGCGCTGTCCGACCGCTCCAAGCTGTTGTTCACCTACTTCAAGCAGAACTTCGCCCAGGTCACCAACCCGCCGATCGATCCGATCCGCGAAGAACTGGTGATGAGTCTGATGTCGATCATTGGACCGCGGCCGAATCTGTTCGACCTCGAAGGCCTGTCGCACACCAAGCGGCTCGAGGTGCGACAGCCGATCCTCACCGATGCCGACCTCGAAAAGATTCGCGCCATCTCCGAGATCGCCGAATCGCATTTCCAGTCGCGTACGCTCGACACTACTTTCCACTGCGGCCTGGGGGCCGCCGGCATGGAGCAGGTGCTCGACGAGCTTTGCGCGCGCGCAGAAGGCGCGGTGCGCGAAGGCGTCAACATCATCATCCTGTCCGACCGCATGACCGGCACCGACCGCGCACCGATCCCTTCGCTGCTGGCCTGTGCCGCCGTGCATCATCACCTGATCCGCGTCGGCCTTCGCACCTCGGTCGGCCTGGTCATCGAATCCGGCGAACCGCGCGAGGTGCATCACTTCGCCTGCCTCGCCGGCTACGGCGCGGAAGCCATCAACCCCTATCTGGCGTTCGAAACCATCATCGCCATGAAGGGTCGGCTGCCGGTCAAGCTCGACGACAAGGTGCTGGTCAAGCACTACATCAAGGCGATCGGCAAGGGATTGCTCAAGGTGATGTCGAAGATGGGCATCTCCACCTACGAATCCTATTGCGGCGCGCAAATCTTCGACGCCATCGGCCTGAAGGCCGACTTCGTCGCCAAGTATTTCACCGGCACGCACACCCGCATCGAGGGCGTCGGCCTGGAGGAAATCGCCGAGGAGGCGGTGCGGCGTCACGCCGATGCGTTCGGCGACAAGCCCGCGCTCAAGACCGCGCTCGATTTCGGCGGCGAATACGCCTTCCGCACGCGCGGCGAGGACCACGCATGGACCGCCGAGTCCGTCGCGACTCTCCAGCATGCTGTGCGCGGCAATTCGCAGGAGCGCTATCGTGCCTTCGCCAAGACGCTCAACGAGCAGTCCGAAAAGCTGCTGACGCTGCGCGGGCTGTTCAAGATCCGCAGCGCCGCGGACGAAAAGCGCCAGCCGGTGCCGATCGAGGAGGTCGAGCCGGCCAAGGACATCGTCAAGCGCTTCGCGACCGGCGCAATGTCGTTTGGCTCCATCTCGCGCGAGGCACATACCACGCTGGCGATCGCGATGAACCGCATCGGTGGCAAGTCGAACACCGGCGAAGGCGGCGAGGAATCGGACCGCTTCAAGCCGCTGCCCAACGGCGACTCGATGCGCTCGGCGATCAAGCAGGTGGCTTCGGGCCGCTTCGGCGTCACCACGGAGTATCTCGTCAACGCCGACATGATGCAGATCAAGATGGCGCAGGGCGCCAAGCCCGGCGAAGGCGGCCAGTTGCCCGGTTTCAAGGTCGATGCCACCATCGCCAAGGTGCGGCATTCGACGCCCGGCGTCGGCCTGATCTCGCCGCCGCCCCATCATGACATCTACTCGATCGAAGACCTCGCGCAACTGATCTACGACCTGAAGAACGTCAATCCCGAGGGACAGGTCTCGGTCAAGCTGGTGTCTGAAATCGGCGTCGGAACGGTCGCCGCCGGCGTCGCCAAGGCGCGCGCCGACCACGTCACCATCTCCGGCTTCGAGGGCGGCACCGGCGCGAGCCCGCTGACCTCGATCAAGCATGCCGGCTCGCCGTGGGAAGTCGGGCTCGCCGAGACGCACCAGACGCTGGTGCGCGAACGGCTGCGCTCACGCATCGTCGTGCAGGTCGACGGCGGCTTCCGCACCGGACGCGACGTCGTCATCGGCGCGCTGCTGGGCGCCGACGAATTCGGCTTCGCCACCGCGCCGCTGATTGCCGCCGGCTGCATCATGATGCGCAAGTGTCACCTCAACACCTGCCCGGTCGGCGTCGCGACGCAGGACCCGGTGCTGCGCAAGCGCTTCACCGGCCAGCCCGAGCACGTCATCAACTTCTTCTTCTTCGTCGCCGAGGAAGTCCGCGAGATCATGGCGCAACTCGGCTACCGCACCTTCAACGAGATGGTCGGCCAGACGCAGATGCTGGACCAGACCCGTCTGGTCGCGCACTGGAAGGCCAAGGGCCTCGACTTCTCCAAGCTGTTCGTCAAACAGAACGAACTGCCGGGCCAGAAGATCTACCAGTGCGAGGCGCAAGACCATCACCTCGACCATGTGCTCGACCGCAAACTGATCGCGCAGGCGCAACCGGCGATCGACCGCGGCGCCGCGGTCAGGTTCGGTGCGGACATTCACAACACCGACCGCAGCGCCGGCGCCATGCTGTCCGGCACCGTCGTCCGTCACTACGGCCACGCCGGCCTGCCGGCCGACACGATTCATGTCGACATCAAGGGCACCGCCGGACAGGCGTTCGGCGCCTGGCTCGCGCGCGGCATCACCTTCGAACTGGAAGGCGAAGCCAACGACTACGTCGCCAAGGGATTGTCCGGCGGGCGCATCATCATCAAGCCGCCGGCGAACTCCGGCATCGTGCCCGAGGAATCCATTATCGTCGGCAACACCGTGATGTACGGCGCCATTGAAGGCGAATGCTACTTCCGCGGCGTCGCCGGCGAGCGTTTCGCGGTGCGCAACTCCGGCGCCATCGCCGTGGTCGAAGGCGCCGGCGATCACTGCTGCGAATACATGACCGGCGGCATCGTGGTCGTTCTCGGCAAGACCGGCCGCAACTTCGCAGCCGGCATGTCGGGTGGCGTCGCCTACGTCCTCGACGAGGACGGCGACTTCCCGAAGCTTTGCAATCTGGCGATGGTCGAACTCGAACCGCTGCTGTCCGACGAGATGATCAACGAAAGCGTCTATCATCAGACCGGCGATCTCGAAGCGCATGGCGAAGTCGATGTGTTTGCCAATCTGCTGTGCGCCGACGTCGAACGCCTGCATGCGCTGATCTCCCGGCACGCCAGGCTGACCGGCTCGACGCGCGCCGCGGAAATCCTCGCCAACTGGAAAGCCTGGTTGCCGAAATTCCGCAAGGTGATGCCGGTCGAGTATCGCCGCGCGCTGAAGGAATTGCAGGCGGCTGAAGCGATCGAACCACAGATCGCGATCGGGGCGTAAGGACGCAACGGACGTCATCCTGAGATGCCCGCGCGCCGCGAGGGCTTCGCAGGATGACCGAGCAGAACCATTCATCCTTCGAGGCTCGCCGAAAGCGGCTCGCACCTCAGGATGACGATGAAACAGGTTGCAAGGGCATCAGGTCAAATGGGCAAGATCACCGGTTTTCTCGAAATCGACCGCAACGACCGCAAGTATGAACCGGTCACCGAGCGGTTGAAGAACTACAACGAATTCGTCATCCCGCTGGACGAAAAGGAACTGCGCGACCAGGCGGCGCGCTGCATGAATTGCGGCGTGCCTTACTGTCACGGCACGGGCTCGGTTGCTCCCGGCACGCCGGGCTGTCCGGTCAACAACCAGATCCCGGACTGGAATGACCTCGTCTACCAGGGCAACTGGGAAGAGGCTTCGCGCAACCTGCACTCGACCAACAACTTCCCGGATTTCACCGGCCGCATCTGTCCGGCGCCGTGCGAGGCGTCCTGCACGCTGAACATCATCGAGAAGCCCGTCACCATCAAGACCATCGAGCACGCCATCGTCGAACGCGCCTGGGAAAACGGCTGGCTCAAGCCGGAGATCGCCGCGCACAAGACCGGCAAGAAGGTCGCCGTGGTCGGCTCCGGACCCGCCGGCTTGGCGTGCGCGCAGCAATTGGCGCGCGCCGGGCACGACGTGCATCTCTTCGAGAAGAACGCCAGGGCCGGCGGCCTGATGCGCTACGGCATTCCCGACTTCAAGATGGAAAAGACCGTCATCGACCGCCGCATTACGCAGATGCAGGCTGAAGGCGTGACCTTCCACTACGACGCGCAGGTCGGCGGCGACGCCAAGGGTGCGATCGACCCGCAGCAGTTGCTGAAGGACTACGAAGCCGTCGCGCTCACCGGCGGGTCGGAAGCACCGCGCGACCTGCCGATCCCGGGCCGTGATCTCGACGGCATTCACTTCGCGATGGATTTCCTGCCGCAGCAAAATCGCCGCGTCAGCCATGAACCGCTTGGCGACGTGCGCGAAATCCTCGCCGGCGGCAAGCATGTGGTGGTGATCGGCGGCGGCGACACCGGCTCCGACTGCATCGGCACGTCTCTGCGGCAGGGCGCCAAGTCGGTGACGCAACTCGAAATCATGCCGGCGCCGCCCGAGCACGAGAACAAGCTGCTGACCTGGCCGGACTGGCCGCTGAAGATGCGCACCTCGTCGAGCCAGGCGGAAGGCGCGGCGCGCGACTTCGCCGTGCTGACCCAGAAGTTCAGCGGCGAGAACGGCAAAGTCACCAAGCTGCATTGCATCCGTGTCGATGCGAAGTTCCAGCCGATCCCCGGCACCGAGTTCTCGCTCGATGCGGAGTTGGTGCTGCTGGCGATGGGCTTCGTCCATCCGGTGCACGAGGGCCTGTTGAAGACGCTCGGCGTCGATCTCGATCCGCGCGGCAACGTGCGCGCCAACACCGCCGACTACCAGACCTCGCTGCCGAAGGTATTCTCCGCCGGCGACATGCGCCGTGGCCAATCGCTGGTGGTGTGGGCGATCCGCGAGGGCCGGCTATGCGCGCGCGCCATCGACACCTTCCTGATGGGATCGACCAACCTGCCGCGCTGATGCCCCAGCGGCCCATCTAGCGGGCCCATTTAGCGCGTTTTCGTCACGCGAACCGGCATCCGCTTCGCTCGAAAACACTATCGCCGCTCGATCGAAGGCGCGCCCTCGCAGCATTGCGAGAGCGCGTGCCGTTTTCAGCCTTGCGGCTACGGCCGATGGATCGGCGAAGATGGTTCATCCCATTGGCGGCATTTGCCAATCTCTTTGCGCGCGCGCAACCGCGAGCGGCCATCATCGCGCTAGGGTGATGCCATCATAGCTGCGTCGATCCCTGCGATATCCTGATGTCCCATCCCCCCGTCCTGAACCACGCCTTTCGCATCTGTTTTCTGCTTGCCGCGATGTGGGCCGCGGCTGCAGTGCCGTTATGGCTGTTGTCCTACGCGGGCGCACTCAGCCTTTCGAACGTCTACGGCGAGATGGCGTGGCATGCCCACGAAATGCTGTTCGGTTACGCGGCGCTGGTCGTCTGCGGCTTCCTGTTCACCGCGATCCCCAACTGGACCGGGCGGCTGCCGGTCGCCGGATGGCCATTGGCGATTCTGGTGTTGATCTGGCTGGCGGGCCGCCTCGCCATGCTGAACGCCGACAGGATCGGTACGATGGCGACCGCGGTGATCGACGTTGCTTTTCTTGCCGCGGTGCTGGCGGTCGCGGGACGCGAGATCATCGCGGGGAAAAACTGGCGCAATCTGCGCGTGCTGGTGCTGGTGTTCTGGCTGCTGCTCGCCAACGTGGCGTTTCATGCGTCGGTGCTGTCTGGCGACGCCACGGACCTCAGCCTTCGCGGATCGGTTGGCGCACTGGTGGCGCTGATCACGCTGGTCGGCGGGCGGCTCGCGCCGAGTTTCACCCGAAACTGGCTGGTAAAACGCGGCACCGACCGGCTGCCCGCTCCGTTCGGCCGACTCGACGCCATCGCCATCGCTTCCGGCGTGGTCGCACTTTTGCTGTGGGTGATCTCGCCGAGCAGCGCCGCGACCGGCGCCGTCGCGGCATTGGCCGCGCTGTTACTGACGTGGCGGCTGGCACGCTGGCGCGGCTGGGCCACCCGGCCCGAACCGCTGCTGCTGATCCTGCATCTTGGATACGCTTTCGTGCCGCTCGGTTTCGCGCTGCTGGCCGGCAATACGTGGCGCCCCGACATGATCCCCACAAGCGCCGTGATCCATGCCTGGACCGCCGGGGCCGTCGGCACCATGACGCTGGCGGTGATGACGCGTTCCAGCCTCGGCCATACCGGCCATGCGCTGACCGCGACACCCGCAACCGTCGCGATCTACGTGGCGATCGTGAGCGCGGCACTGCTGCGCGTCGCGGCGCCGTTCGCCTCGCAATGGCAATACGGCCTGCTGAATGTGTCCGGAGCGGCCTGGACTCTGGCCTTCCTGATTTTCGTGGCGAGCTACGGGCCGATATTGTGTACGGCGCGCAAAACGAAGGCCCATTAGAGCGTTTTCAAGCGAAATGGAGACCCTCCGGAGGGCTTATTCCTGCTCCTCGGCGATCGTCGTCAGGAGTTGCGGCTTGGCGACAATCACCCGCCGGCGGCCACTGTCGACAATGCCGCGTTCCTCCCACGCACTCAGCGTCCGGCTGACGGTATGCAATGTCGTCCCGGACATTTCGGCGAGATCCTGCCGCGATAGCGGAAAAGCGATCTCGACGCCGCGCGCCGTGCGGCGGCCAGCCTGTTGCATCAGCCGCAGCAGGGTGTGCGCAATGCGGCGATCGACCTTTTCGGTGGAAAGTTCGCGCAGCCGCACCTGCATATCGCGATAGCGCGCACCGATCAGCGCGGCGGCATTAATGGCCACCACCGAATGCCGCGACATGACGTCGCGAATCGCGGAAGCGGACCATCCGACCACCAACGAGTCATCAATCGCCGTCACCGCGCCCGGATGCGAATCATCACCGGACAGCGCGGCATAGCCGGCTACTTCGCCCGGGCCAAGATAGCGGATAATGACCTGCTGGCCGTCCAGCGTGGTCTGCGTCGCGCGCAGCCGGCCGGCGATGACGACATAAATCGACGTCGCGGCATCCTCCTGGAGGAAAAGCGCCTCGCCGGCATTGACGCGCCTGCGGAAAGACGCCGTATGGATGTCGCGGAGAACGTCCGGCGGCACGCCCCGGAACAACTCGGTGCGCTCAAGCATCTCCACATCGAGGCGATCGTCCATATCGTCGCTTTCGCGCAATCTTTCATCTATGCCGGCCAGGGGGCGACCGGCCCGGAAAAGGCCCCAGTTATACCGAATTGCCGGCCGGGACGACTGGTTTGCCCGGCATCCCAGCTACCAGCACGAGCCCTCTGGCGCTACCCGCCCGACAAGGGGCATATTGCGAATTTATTGCGATGGCGCAAAGACGGAAGCGGCCTCAGGCCCGCACAGTGAACGGAGCAGAAACGGAATTGCCATGCTGAATGTCAACAAGACTGACCTTCTGCGCCACCACGAGCCACAAACGCTGGCCGACCGCTTTGCTGCCGCCGCCGAACGATTCCTGACCGCGATAGCCGGTGGTTTCGGGCATCGCTACGGTAGTCGTGTCATTGTCCTGGAGACGATTGCAGCGGTGCCGGCGATGGTCGGCGCCAGCCTGTTGCACCTTCAGTGCCTGCGGCAACTGATCGACGATCGCGGCTGGGTCCGGACCTTCATGGAAGAGGCGGAAAACCAGCGCGCCCATCTGATGGCGTTCGTCGCCATCGCCCGCCCGAGCTGGGGCGAGCGCCTCCTGATCGTGATCGGTCAAGGCATCTTCTATAATGCCTATTTTCTGCTGTCCCTGATCTCGTCGCGCAGCGCGCACCGCCTGGCCGGCTACCTTGCCGAGCGTTCGGTGCGCGGCTACTCGGAATATCTGGCCTCCATCGAATCCGGCGAAAGGCCCAACGGTCCGGCGCCGGACACCGCATTGGCCTACTGGAATCTGGCCCCCGGCTCCCAGCTCAGCGACATGATCATCGCCATGCGCGAGGATGAAGCGATCCACCGCGACATCCATCACGCCTTCGCCGATGCGCTGGCGGAAGGTCGCGTGCTGCCGGACCGTCCCGGCCCGCTGCTGTAGCGTCAAGGCCCTCGCACCCCGAGCCGCCGACTTTCTTAAAAATCTCTCGCGCCAACTTGCGCCAGCGCAACGAGCGCGCCGCGACGCGGCGTATCGTCTGCCTGCAAGTTGAAGGCTGCCCCTTGAAGGCAGTCGTGCAGACGGAGCCCTATCATGACACGCTTGACCACCCGCTTGAGCACCCTCGCGCTGTGCGCCGGTGCATTGCTGCTGACCATTCCCGCGCAAGCCGCGGAATTCGAGGTCAAGATGCTGAACAAGGGTCCCGACAATCAATTGATGGTCTTCGATCCGCCGTTCCTGAAAGTTCAGTCGGGCGATACCGTGAAATTCGTGGCAACCGACAAGGGACACGACGCCGAATCGATTCCGGGCATGGCGCCCGATGGCGCGCAACCCTTCAAAGGCAAGCTGTCGCAGGACATCAGCGTGACGTTCGACAAGCCGGGCCTCTACGGCTATCGCTGCGTGCCGCATTTCGGCATGGGCATGGTCGGCCTGGTAGAGGTCGGCAACAACACCTCCAATCTCGATGCCTCCAAACAGGCCAAGCTGCCGCCGCTGGCAACCAAGCGCATGGCGGCACTGCTGGATCAGGCCGTCAAGAGCACCACGGCGCAGACGGGGTCCGGCAATGCCGTCCGCTAGCGAACCGCGAACGGCGAACGCGGGGGCGGGGACCGGGCAGCCGGCAATCGACGACCTGGCATTCAGCCTCGTCGCCGCATTGCATCGCCATCCCCATCTCAGCAATGTGCTGACGCACATTTCACGATCGAGCTGGCCGCGTATCGAACAGACGCTCCGCGTGATCCTGGATGCCAGGACACAACGCAACGACCTGACGCCGCTGGCACGCAACATGCTCGATCTGATGTGTGCCGGGCGCGGCGACACCGGCCGCATCTTCAAACCGTACTTTAACTACCTCCTCGGCGCACTGGCCGGGCCGCAGGTGGCATCCACCCTGTCGGCCCATATCGCGCAACTCGCCGGATTCGACGACGACCAAACCCTGCACGAGATTCCGGCGCCGGGCGTCGCTGACGCAGCCGCCTCCGCCGGAGTCGCGATCCATGCCTGAAGCCGTCGGATCCAATACCGCGGTCGATGACGAGCGGATCATCACCGTCAAGGACATCGAGCCGCGACACCGCCATACTGTAATTTTCCAGCTGTTCGAACACCTGCCGCCCAGCCGCTCGCTGCAACTGGTGGTCGATCACGATCCTAAACCGTTACGCGCCCAGCTTGAGATCAAGCACGGCGCACGCTGCCAGTGGACCTATCTCGAACAGGGCCCGGACCAGTGGCGAATTCGACTCCGGCTGCTCCCTCCGCATCAGGATTGAGCACCGCAAGATTGACTGGAATTCCGACCGCTCCCTGCGGCCGGGCCGGCGTCGTGCCGGTCAATTTGCGTTTGCACAAAGACGAAACATGCGACCAAGATAAGGTCGCCGCGACGCTGGTTCGGACGGCAAGGCAATTTATTATGCCTCGCCGCATCCGACGATTGGCGTCGGCTTATGGTTTGACGCCGGCCGCGCGGGCTGCGCGCTGAAAAAGGGGCTCTGATTGCGATGGTCGCCCAACTTACCAAGAACGAACGACAGCTTGCGCTGATCATTCTGCTGGCAATAGCCGTGGTCGGACTGGCCATGGCCGCCGGTGGCAGTAACGATCCACTCGGCGTCCACGGTGCCTTGGTCATGATCGCCGCGATCGGCGGCATCTTCGCCGTGATCTCCGGCTATTATGCACCGGAGCCTTCGGACGATCGGCTCGACAGCTATTACGACGCCCCGTCGAAATTCGGCATCGTCGTCGCCATGATCTGGGCGGTGATCGCCATGTTCGTCGGCGACTGGGTGGCATGGCTGCTCGCCTATCCCGACCTGACCTTCGATGCGGCGTGGGCAAGCTTCGGCCGGTTGCGGCCCGTCCATACGTCGGGCGTTATTTTCGGCTTCGGCGGCAATGCGCTGATAGCCACCTCGTTCTACGTGATGCAACGCACGACGCGGGCGCGGCTGCCGGACCAGCTGAGCCCATGGTTCGTATTGTTCGGCTACAACCTGTTCTGCGTCATCGCGGCCACCGGCTATCTGATAGGCGTGACCCAGTCGCGGGAATATGCCGAGCCGGAATGGTACGCCGACATCTGGCTGGTGATCGTCTGGGTGACGTACTTCGTGCTCTACATGCGCACGCTGGCGCGCCGCAAGGAACCGCACATCTACGTCGCCAACTGGTACTACCTGGCCTTCATCCTGGTGGTGGCGATGCTGCACATCGTCAACAACCTCGCGGTGCCGATCTCGTGGGGCAGCGCCAAGAGCTATTCGCTTTTCTCGGGCGTCCAGGACGCCATGACCGAGTGGTGGTACGGCCACAACGCGGTCGCGTTCTTCCTCACCTCCGGCTTCCTCGGCATGCTGTATTACTACATGCCGAAACGCGCCGGACGTCCGATCTATTCCTACCGGATGTCGATCATCAGCTTCTGGGGCATCACCTTCTTCTACATGTGGGCCGGCTCGCATCACCTGCACTACACGGCGTTGCCGCAGTGGGTGCAATCGCTCGGCATGACGTTCTCGGTGATGCTGCTGGTGCCGTCGTGGGTGTCGGCCGGCAACGCGCTGATGACCCTCAACGGCGCATGGCACAAGGTGCGTGACGACGCCGTGCTGCGTTTCATGATGGTCGCCGCGGTATTCTACGGCCTGACCACGTTCGAAGGCTCGTTCATGGCTATTCGTCCCGTCAACGCGCTGTCGCACTATACCGACTGGACCGTCGGCCATGTCCACGCCGGTGCGCTGGGCTGGGTCGCGATGATTACGTTCGGAGCGATCTACGCATCGGTGCCGTGGCTATGGAAGCGCGAGGCGATGTACTCGGCCAAGCTGGTCGAGGTGCACTTCTGGCTCGCCCTTTCGGGTACCGTGATTTACGTTTTCGCGATGTGGAACTCGGGCATCATCCAGGGCCTGATGTGGCGGACCTACAATGAAAGCGGCACGCTGGCCTACTCCTTCGTAGACTCGCTGATCGCGATGCACCCCTACTACATCGCCCGCGCCATTGGCGGCCTGTTCTTCCTGCTCGGTGCGATCGTCGGCCTCTACAATATCTGGATGACCATTCGCACCGCACCGCAGACCGAAGCGCAGAATGCGGCCGACCATCCGATCACCGACGGCGCCATCGGATCGCCAGTTCTTCAGCCCGGAGAGTAATGACAATGTTCGGATTTCACTACCGGCTGGAACGCAAATCCATCGGCCTCGTGCTCGGCATCATCGGCGTCGCCAGTATCGGCGGCATCGTCGAGATCGCGCCGCTGTTCACGATCCATCAGACCGTCGAAGACGCCCCCGACATGCGGGTCTATACGCCGCTCGAACTGGCGGGCCGCAACATCTATATCCGCGAAGGCTGTTACGCCTGCCACTCGCAGATGATCCGCACCCTGCGCGACGAGGTCGAACGCTATGGGCCGTATTCGCTGGCGGTGGAATCCAAATACGATCATCCGATGTTGTGGGGTTCGAAACGGACCGGCCCCGACCTCGCCCGCCTCGGCAATAAATACTCCGACGAGTGGCACGTCGCCCATCTCAACAATCCCCGCGACGTCGTGCCGGAATCGGTGATGCCGGCCTACGCGTGGTTGTCGCGCAACCAATTGAAAACCGACGACCTGAGCAACCACCTCAAGGCCCAGCGCACCGTCGGCGTACCCTACACCGACGACATGATCGCCAACGCCGCCGCCGACGCCTACGGCCAGGCTTCGCCGAATTCCCCGGCCGCCGAAGGCGTCTCCAAGCGCTATGGCGAGGCGACCACGGTCCGCGCCTTCGACGGCCGACCTAACGAACTGACCGAGATGGATGCGCTGGTTGCCTACCTGCAAATCCTCGGGCGATTGACCGATGCCGCGCACAAACCCATCGCTTCGGCGGAGAAACAGCCATGACCCTCACCCACGACCTGCTCGTCTGGTTCTCGAAATCATTCGGACTGTTTTATCTGCTGGGGCTGTCGCTGATCGTTCTCGTCTACACTTATTGGCCCGCCAACAAGAAACCGTTCGACGCCGCCGCGCAGTCGATCCTGCACGACGACGACAAGCCATACCGGGGATGAGGGAACATCATGGGGCATTTTGAACGCGACCCGCATACCGGTTACCTGACGACCGGGCACGAATGGAACGGCATCACCGAACTCAATACGCCGGTGCCGAAGGTGATCTGGCTGTTTCTCGCCTGCACGGTGATTTTCGCCGTCGGCTACTGGATTCTGATGCCGACGTGGCCGATCGGCACCACCTATACCAAGGGTCTGCTGGGTGACGACCAGCACCGGATCGTCGCGCAATCCGTCAAACAAGCCGCCCTCGACCGCGCGGTTTGGTCGGACCGCATCGAAAAGGAAAGCTACGCCGATATCCAGAAGAACCCGCAACTGATGGAGGCGGTGCGCGAGACCGGACGCACGCTGTTCGGCGACAACTGCGCCGCTTGCCACGGCCGTGCCGCCACCGGCGGCAAGGGCTACCCCAACCTCGTCACGCATTCATGGCTGTGGGGCGGCACCCCGGAGGCGATCTTCGAGACCATCCGCGTCGGCATCAACTCGGCGCATCCGGAAACCCGCAACTCGCAGATGCCGGCGTTCGGCAAGGACGGCATGTTGCCGCGCGCCGATATCGACAAGGCGATCGCCTTCGTCCGCAGCCTGTCGCATCCCGATGCCAAGGATCTCGACCCGGCCAAGGTGGCGGCCGGCAAGGAATTGTTCGCCGCCAACTGCGCCTCCTGTCATGGCGAGGACGCCAAGGGCAACATCGAGATGGGCGCGCCGGACTTGACCGACAAGTTCTGGATTTATGGCGGCGACACCAACGCCATCGAGGCCACTGTATGGGGCGGACGCCAGGGCCATATGCCGACCTGGGAGAATCGTCTCTCGGCGCTCGACCGCAAGATCCTCGCGCTTTATCTCGTCGACATCAGGAGCCCGACCCCATGACCGCGGTCACGATGATGCGACGCGCTCCGTTATGGGTCTGGCTGCTGGTCAGCGCGGTGCTGTTGCTGGTTGGCGTCGCCAACTGGCACCTCGTGCATGTCGCGATGACTTCGCAACCCGATTGCGTGGCGCATCAGCGACTGGGCAACAGCGCACCGGGCGGGTTCAGCGCCGCGCAATCGTCCTGCACGCCGAGATGATTTCCACCGCATCGCACCGATGAGGAACCAACGTGATTAACACCGAACCCTCACAGACCATTATTCCTCCGGTCCTGACGCCGTTGCCGATCGACCATCCCTGGAAACGCGGACTGACATCCGCCGACGCCTTCAAATGGCTGGCGCTGGGCTGGCGGGATTTCTGCATCAAGCCGTTGCCCAGCATCGTCTACGGATTGCTGGTTTTTCTGCTGTCGGCGGCGATCGTGTACGGACTGTACAAGTTCGAGCTGGACTACATCCTGTTTCCGGCGCTCGCCGGCTTCATGGTCGTCGGGCCGATTCTCGCGGTCGGCCCCTACGCCAAGAGCCGCCAGATCGCCGAGCGCCGACCTGTCAGCCTGTTCGGCATGATCTTCGTGCGCCCGGCGTCGGGCCCGCAGATCCTGTTCACCGGCGTCCTGCTGTGCCTGCTGATGCTGGTCTGGATGCGCGCCGCGGTGATCGTCTACGCGCTGTTCTTCGGGCTGGTGCCGTTTCCCGGCCTCAACCACATCGCGCCGATGCTGTTCGGCACGCCGACCGGCTGGGCGATGTTGTTCGTCGGCAGCGTGGTCGGCGCGCTGTTCGCCGCGTTCTCGTTCGGCATCAGCGCATTCTCGATTCCCATGCAGCTTGATCAGCGCGTCGACGCGCTGACCGCGATGGGCTCCAGCATGGCGCTGGTCTGGCATAACATGTCGGCGATGCTGACCTGGGCCGCCATCATGCTGGCGCTGATCCTGTTCAGCATCGCGACCGGGCTGCTCGGATTGATCGTGGTGTTTCCCGTGCTCGGCCACGGTACCTGGCACGCCTATCGTGCCATCAGGAATTGATCGCGCGGCCGCTCGCCAGGACAGCGGCGGCCGGCGAAACTGGAGCGTGCGATGAGTTGCTGCGCCCCCGGCGCTGAAATGACCAATGGCGACGTGGCCGCCAGCCGTGCCGATGAAGTACTGCTGGCGAGCCGCATCGTCGGCGACGGCATCCGCCAGACCGATCTCTCGGTGCCCGGCATTCACTGCGGCGGCTGCATTCAGAAAGTCGAAACGGCGCTCGGCGCGTTGCCCGGCGTCGAGACGGCAAGGGTCAACCTCTCCAGCAAGCGCGCGACAATCCGCTGGGACGGCCATCAGGCGTCGCCGCCCCCCTTCATCGAGACGTTGCGCGGCATCGGCTACGATGCGCACCTCTACGACGTCACCGCCGACAGCAAGGACACCACGCTTGCCGGACTGTTGCGCGCTCTTGCCGTCGCGGGCTTCGCCGCCAGCAACATCATGCTTCTGTCGGTCTCGGTCTGGGCCGGCGCCGATGCCGGAACACGCGACCTGTTTCACTGGATCTCGGCGCTGATCGCACTGCCCGCACTGGCCTATTCCGGGCGCGTGTTTTTCCGTTCGGCATGGCGCGCGCTACGACACGGCCAGACCAACATGGACGTGCCGATCTCGATCGGCGTGCTGCTCGCCTTTGGGTTGAGCCTGTACGAAACATTCCACCACGGCGCCCACGCCTATTTCGATGCCTCGGTCACGCTGCTGTTTTTTCTGCTGATCGGCCGCACGCTGGACCACCTGATGCGCGAGCGGGCCCGCACCACCGTCAAGGGGCTGGCGCGGCTTGCCGCACGCGGCGCGCTGGTGCTGCAGCACGACGGCACGCGCGTCTATCTTCCGGTCAACGAAATCGGGGTCGGCACGACCGTTCTGCTGGCGGCCGGCGAGCGCGTGCCGGTCGATGCCCGCGTCGTCAGCGGGCAATCCGACATCGATCGGTCGCTGCTCACCGGCGAGAGCATTCCGGTCCCCGCCATCGAGGGGACCCTGCTGCAGGCCGGCACCCTCAACCTGACCGGGCCGCTGACCATCGTCGCCACCGCCGTCGCCGAGGATTCGTTTCTGGCCGAGATGATGCGGCTGATCGAAGCGGCCGAATCGAGCCGCTCTCACTATCGCCGCATCGCCGACCGCGCCGCGCGCCTTTACGCGCCGGCGGTGCACACGACTGCGCTGCTGACCTTCTTCGGCTGGATGATCGCAACCGGTGACGCGCATCGCGCCATCACCATTGCCATCGCGGTGCTGATCGTCACCTGCCCGTGCGCGCTTGGCCTCGCTGTACCGATGGTGCAAGTGATGGCGGCACGGCGACTGTTCGAACGCGGCATCCTGTTGAAAGACGGCGGCGCGCTGGAACGGCTGGCCGAAATCGATGCCGTCGTGTTCGACAAGACCGGGACGCTGACGCTCGGCCAGCCGCAACTGCTCAACGCTGCCGCAATCGACCCCGCCGCGATGGGCATCGCTTCCGCCATCGCCGCGCATTCGCGCCATCCCTATTCACGCGCACTGGCAATCGCGGGCCACCCCGGCGCCGTGCCGCAACTGGCCAGCGCCGATGTTTTCGAACACCCCGGCTCCGGCATGGAGGCGCGGATCGGCCCGCATCGCTACCGGCTCGGTCGCGCGGCCTGGGCGCTGGCGGCATCCGCACCCGTCGCGATCGAGACGGAGGGGGCCAGCGCGATCCTGGCGCGCGATGGTGAACTGCTGGCGAGCTTTCGGTTCGAGGACAGGCTGCGAGCCGATGCCGCGGCCGCCGTCAATGAACTGCGCGGCAACGGCCTTGCGGTGGAAGTGCTGTCCGGCGATCGCGGCGAAACCGTGCAGCGCATCGCCGAGGCGATCGGGGCGCGTCATTCGGCAAACGTCCTGCCCGCCGGCAAGGTGGCGCGGGTCGCCGAGATCGAAGCATCCGGCCACCATGTGCTGATGGTCGGCGACGGACTCAACGACGCACCGGCGCTCGCGGCCGCCCATGCCTCGATGGCGCCGGCATCGGCCGCTGACATCGGCCGCAACGCCGCCGATCTGGTGTTCCTGCACGAAAGCCTCGCCGCGGTTCCCCAGGCCGTCGCCATCGCACGAAACGCAGCGCGGCTGGTGCAACAAAATCTCGCACTCGCCGTTGGATATAATCTGATCGCCGTACCGATCGCGGTGCTGGGATACGTCACTCCGCTCGTCGCCGCAGTTGCGATGTCGTCATCGTCGGTCATCGTGATTGCCAACGCCCTCCGCCTGCGCGGAGCGAAGCGCAAGCGGCGCGCCAGGCGAATCTTTGCACCTCTCGTCGCACGACCTGTCACAGGGAGGAGCGCATGACCGATTTTCTCTATCTGGTTCCAATCGCCCTCGGCCTCGGGCTTGCCGGGCTCGCCGCTTTCATGTGGGCGCTGCGCAGCGGCCAGTACGACGATCTCGACGGCGCCGCCGAACGCATCCTGATCGACGACGGCGACAAGCCGTTGCCGGACAAGCGCACGCCGAAGACCCCCTGAAGCTGCGCCGACATCAAGCACGCTGACATTCGGACGGTTCCCGCCCGGCTCGCGCGGACCGGCAGAACCGGCTTGTGCGATGGGCCGTCAGGGCTGACAATCACCGACGGTTTGATTCCAGAATCCGCTCGTTCGGAGACCGTGCGGAGAATATTGGATCAAGGGAATCACCAGCAGATACGCAGGTGGAACGAGACTCGCGTCCACCATCAAAGCAGGGAGTGAACGTGACCGACACCGTGACAACGCGTGATCCGCAGACCAGTGCCGCATCGCAGCCGGCGAGCGGCCCGCTCAAAGGCATGCGTATCGTCGAGTTCGCCGGCATCGGGCCGGGCCCGTTCGCCTGCATGATGCTGGCCGATATGGGCGCCGAGGTCGTCACTCTCGATCGCATCGGCGCCAACAAGAACCTGAAGTCGATCTCCGGTCGTGGCCGCAAGGTCGTCGAACTCGACCTCAAGGACAAGGCCGCGATCGGGCAGGCGCTCGACCTGCTGGCGAATGCGGACGCGTTGATCGAAGGCTTCCGCCCGGGTGTGATGGAGCGGCTTGGCCTCGGTCCCGATGTCGTGCTCGCCCGCAATCCGCGCCTGGTCTACGGCCGCATGACCGGCTGGGGTCAGAGCGGCCCGCTGGCCAACGCCGCCGGTCATGACATCAACTACATCTCGATTACCGGCGCGCTGGCGGCGATCGGCGGCAAGGACAAGCCGGTGCCGCCGCTCAACCTGGTGGGCGATTTCGGCGGCGGCGCGCTCTACCTCGTGGTCGGCGTGCTGGCGGCGCTGGTGGAAGCCGGCAGGTCCGGCAAGGGCCAGGTGGTCGATGCCGCGATGTGCGACGGCGCGGCTTCGCTGATGTCGATGTTCTTCGATTTCAGCGCGATGGGCCGCTGGCGCGAACAGCGTGACAGCAACATGCTGGACGGCGGCGCGCATTTCTATGGCGTTTACGAATGCAAGGACGGCCAGTTCGTCTCGATCGGTTCGATCGAGCCGCAGTTCTATGCGCTATTGCGCAAGCTCGCAGGCCTGACCGACGCCGACTACGACGCGCAGATGGACGCCAAAGGCTGGCCGGCGCTGAAGCAAAAGCTCGCGGCGGTGTTCAAGAGCAAGACGCGCGACGAGTGGTGCGCGATCATGGAGGGCTCCGATGTCTGCTTCGCCCCGATCCTCACCATGAGCGAGGCGACGCAACATCCGCATATGAAGGCGCGCGACGTATTCATCACCCGCCACGGCATCCCGCAGCCCGCCCCGGCGCCGCGGTTCTCGCGCACGCCCTCAAACGTTCGCGAGCCGGTGACAGCGAACCTCGACGACATCGTGAAGGCGTGGAGCGCGACCTAAGCGCGCTTGCTCTCATTGCATTAGGACGTCGTCATGGCCGAGCTTATCCCGGCCATGACGGAGTGAGACGGCGGGATCGCCTTACGCCGCGCCCTTGAGCGGCAGCACGCCACGGCGAATCTGGTCTTCCTCGATCGATTCGAACAGCGCCTTGAAGTTGCCTTCGCCGAAGCCATCGTCACCCTTGCGCTGGATGAACTCGAAGAAAATCGGCCCGATGGCGTTGGCGGAGAAAATCTGCAGCAGCACCTTGGTGTGGCCGCCGTCAACCACGCCCTCGCCGTCGATCAGGATGCCGTTCTTTTGCAGCCGCGCGATGTCCTCGCCGTGCTTGGGCAATCGCGCATCGATCTTCTCGAAATAGGTGTCGGGCGGCGACGGCATGAACGGCAGCCTATCGGCGCGCAGTTTCTCGATGGTCCGGTAGATATCGCGCACGCCGCAGGCGATGTGCTGGATGCCTTCACCGCGATAGATGTTGAGATATTCCTCGATCTGGCCGGCATCACCGGCATCCTCGTTGATCGGAATCCGGATTTTGCCGTCCGGACTGGTCAGCGCGCGGGAGAACAGGCCCGACGCGCGCCCTTCGATATCGAAGAAACGAATCTGGCGGAAGTTGAACAGCTTCTCGTAAAAGCCGGACCATACGTCCATGCGGCCGCGATGGACGTTGTGGGTGAGGTGATCGATGTAATGAAGGCCGACGCCCGGCGGCTGCGGATCGCGTTCGCCAAACCATTCGAATTCGGCATCGTAGGCCGACCCGTTCGCGCCATAGCGGTCGACGAAATACAGAAGGCTGCCACCGATGCCCTTAATGGCGGGAGCATCCAGTGTTTTCTGCGCGGCATCGGCTTCCGCCGGTTCGGCGCCGAGCGAGAGCGCCCGCTCCCAAGCGCGTTTGGCATCGACGACGCGGAACGCCATCGACGGGGCGCAAGGGCCGTGCGCGGCGACGAAATCGAAGCCGTGGGTGCCCGGCGCCTCGTTGACGAGATAGTTGATATCGGCCTGGCGATAGACGGTGATCGCCTTGGTCTTGTGGCGCGCCACCGGCGAAAAGCCCATCAACCTGAACAGCGCGTGCAGCTTTTCAGGCTCTGGGTGGGCATACTCGACGAACTCGAAGCCATCGGTCCCCATCGGATTATCGACGGAAATGACGGCGGGCGGAGCATCGTGCGGAAACGGACCCATATTCAAGCCTCCAAGCTTCTCGAAGCCAAACCTTCCCGGGAAGTCTCAGCCATTATCGGCCAAGGTTTGCGCAAAAAGCGTGCAATCGGCGGCTGTTTTGGCTATAGAATGCATGAATCTCGCATATTTCTGGAATCCATGCATGATCGATGTCGATGGCTTCGACCTCAAACTGCTCGCCGCGCTGCAGGACGACGGCCGGCTGACCAACCAGCAGCTCGCGGACGCGGTGGGGCTCTCGGCCTCGCAATGCTCACGCCGCCGTACGCGGCTGGAGGAGGATGGCACCATCGCCGGATATCACGCCGACCTCGCGAGCGAACGGCTCGGCTTCAATGTGGTGGCATTCGTGCACATCACACTCGCCACCCACTCGCCCGATAACGCCAAGCACTTTCGCGATCTGGTGACGCGGGTCGATGACGTGCAGGAGGCCTATTCGCTCACCGGCGACGCGGACTACCTGCTGAAGATTATTCTGCGCGACCTGAAAAGCCTGTCGGACATCGTCAACAACGTATTGATGCCGCACCCGAGCGTCGCGCATGTGCGTTCGTCGATCGTGCTCGACCGCCTGAAAGCAACTGGGAAGCTGCCGTTGCGGAATGTGCGGGCGGGGTAAGAAGCAATCAGTCTCTCCCCATCGTCATGGCCGGATTTATTCCGGCCATCCACGTCCTAACTGCCACGCCGGAGAAAGACGTGGATGCCCGGGACAAGCCCGGGCATGACGAAAACATAGAGTCCTACCCCTTCGACGGCAAGATTGTGCCCTCGACTTCGCCGAAACCGACGCGGTAGCCGTCGCCCTGGCACCAGCCGCGGATCGACAGCGAATCGCCATCCTCGAAGAAGGTCCGCTTGACCCCGCCCGGCAGCTCGATCAGCTCGCTGCCATTCCACGAGATTTCCAGCAGGCTGCCGCGCTGGTCCTTCTCCGGCCCGGAGATGGTGCCGGAGCCAAGCAGGTCGCCGATATTCATCGCGCAACCCGACGAAGCGTGATGCACAAGCTGCTGCACCGAGGACCAGTACATGTATTTGAAGTTGGTCCGTGCGATCCGCGCGTAGTCCTTCGCGCCGTTGGCGCGCAATTCAACATCGAGATTGAGGTCGTAGTTGTTGGCGCCCTTCTGCTGCAAGTACGGCAGCGGCGTCGGGTCTTGCGTCGGCCCCGCGACGCGGAACGGCTCAAGTGCTTCGCGCGTCACCACCCACGGGCTGATCGAGGTGCCGAACGCTTTCGCCTGAAACGGGCCGAGCGGCACGTATTCCCATTGCTGGATGTCGCGCGCGCTCCAGTCGTTGAGCAGCACGAAGCCGAAAATCATCTCGGCCGCCTGCGCTTCAGTCAGCATATGGCCCATCTGCGACGCGCCGCCGACCACGACGCCCATCTCCAGTTCGAAGTCCAGACGCTTGCACGGGCCGAACGTCGGCGCGGCCGCGGCCGGCGGCTTCAACTGGCCTTGCGGGCGGATGATCGGCGTGCCGCTAACCACGACGGTGGAGGCGCGGCCGTTATAGGCGATCGGGATATGCAGCCAGTTCGGCTGCAACGCATTGTCCTTGCCGCGGAACATGATGCCGACATTGGTGGCGTGTTCCCTCGACGAATAGAAATCGGTATAGCCAGCCACCGCGAACGGCATGTGCAACTGCACCTCGTTGCGCGGCAGCAGCGCACGCTGGCGCAAGCTCGCATTGTCGCGCAGCGTCGGGTTGTCGTGACGCAGCAATTCGCTGATCCGCGCACGCACCGCCGACCATGTTTCCGGACCCAGCGTCATCAACGGATTGATGGACGATTTCGCAAAAATGCAGCGATCCGCGCCGGTCTTGAGCAAGCCTTCGGATTCGATCACCGCGAGATCGAGCACAAAATCGCCGATCGCCACGCCGACGCGACGCTGCACCGAAACCGGAGTCGAGAACACGCCATAGGGCAGATTCTGGATCGGGAAATCGGAGTCGGGCGCGACCGCGATGAATGATTTCAGCTTCGGATCGTTGGGGTGGGACAAATCACTCTCCACTTAAACATACGTCATGCCCGGACCTGATCCGGGCATCCATCATTCAGAAGGATGGATTGCCGTGCATAGGCGTACTCTAGAACGCCGTTCTTCGAACGGCTACGCCCGGCAATAACGAGCGACTAAGGCTTCTCGGGATCGAAACGTTTCTCCAGCCCGTTCCAGCAGTCGGCATAATTGTCCTGCAAGGTGCCGGACGTCGCCGCGTGTCTGGTGACGCGCTGGGGAAAGCGGGTTTCGAACATGAAGGCCATGGTGCCGGTGAGTTTCACCGGCTTCAACTCGCCGTTGGAGGCATGATCGAACGCCTCGCGGTCCGGCCCATGCGGCAGCATCTGATTGTGCAGGCTGATGCCGCCCGGCACGAACCCCTGCGGCTTGGCATCGTAGACGCCATAAATCAGGCCCATGAATTCGCTCATGATGTTCATGTGATACCACGGCGGCCGGAAGGTGTTCTCCGCCACCATCCAGCGCTCGGGGAAAATGACGAAATCGATGTTGGCGGTGCCGGCGGTTTCCGACGGCGAAGTCAGGACCGTGAAGATCGACGGATCGGGATGATCGAAGCCGATGGCGCCGATCGGCGAGAACGTCCGCAGGTCGTATTTGTACGGCGCGTAGTTGCCGTGCCATGCCACCACGTCGATCGGCGAATGCGGCAGCTTCGTCATGTAGAGCGCGCCGCCCCACTTCACGTAAAGTTCGGTCGGCGTGTCCTTGTCCTCATAGGCAGCGACCGGGGTGAGGAAATCGCGCGAATTGGCGAGGCAGTTGGCGCCGATCGGCCCGCGCTCCGGCAGCGTGAAGGCGCCGCCGTAGTTCTCGCACAGATAGCCGCGCGCCGGCCCGTTCGGAATCTCGACGCGGAACTTGACGCCACGCGGGATCACCGCGATCTCACCGGGCTCGATGTCGATACGGCCGAATTCGGTGACGAAGCGCAGGTCGCCCTGCTGCGCCACGAACATCATCTCGCCGTCGGCATTGTAGAAGTGCTGGTCCACCATCGACTTGGTGATGAGATAGACATGCGCCGCCATGCCAGCCTGGGTATTGGCGTCGCCCGCCGTGGTCATGGTCTGCACGCCCTGAACGAACGTCAGTTCCTCTTTCGGCATCGGCGTCGGATCCCAGCGCAACTGGGAAATCGGCATGTCGTCCTCGAAGCACGGCGCGGTGCGCCACAGCATCGGGTCGATCTTGCTGAAGCGGCCGGAGTGCTTCACCGACGGACGGATGCGATAGAGCCACGAGCGCTCGTTCGAGCCGCGCGGCGCGGTGAACGGCGAGCCCGACAGTTGCTCGGCATAAAGCCCGTAGGCGCAGCGCTGCGGCGAGTTGCGGCCGATCGGCAGCGCGCCAGGCAACGCCTCGGTCTCAAAACTGTTTCCGAAACCGGACATGTAGCCCGGCGTCACGCCGGCGGTGCCCTGTTTGAGGCTGTCAGGTGCCGTGTTGATGTTCATTGGACTCTCCCATCGAACTCAAGCGCAATTTGGTCCGCCAAGTTCGTCATTGCGAGCGAAGCGAAGCAATCCGGAGCCCCACCCTCCCCGCTCCCGCACGCGGAGGAGAGAGGAAAGGGGAAAATTGCTTCGTCGCTGCGCGCCTCGCAATGACGAATAACCTCAGCCTTGCAACGCGGCCCACATTTCGCGGTCGCGCTTGTCGGTCCAGATCACCGGATCGTCGATGCCCGATGCCTCATCGAAGGCGCGCGAGACGTTGAACGGCAGGCAGTGCTCGTAGATGGCGAAGCTCGAGAACTTCGGGTCCATCACCTCGCGGGCCGCCGCCATCGTCTCCTTCAGGGTGCGGCCCCTGGCGACGGAGATTTCCGCCGCGCCATACAGCGTGGAAACGAAATCGCGCGTCATGGCGATGGCCTCGCGCGTGGTCTCGAGGCCTTTCAAGGCGTCGCCACGGCCCGGCGCGATCGCCTTCGGATTGAACTCGCGGATCTCGTTCAGCGTCATCGGCCATTCGCGCAGGTGCGCGTCGCCACAATAGCAAGCCGAGTGATATTCGATCAGGTCGCCGGAGAACATCACCTCGGCGTCCGGCACCCAGGCGACGATATCGCCGGAAGTGTGGCCGGCGCCGAGTTGCATCAGCCGCACCTCGCGCTTGCCGAGATAGATCGACATTTCACCCTCGAAGGTCAGCGTCGGCCAGGTCAGGCCGGGAATGCTGGCAGCGTCCTGAAACAGCCGGGGAAAGCGGCCGTATTCGGAATCCCAGTCCTGCTGGCCGCGTTCCTCGACCAGACGATAGGTCTCCTGCGAGGCGATGATGCCCTGCGCGTTGTAAGCCGACGCGCCGAGCACGCGAACCGCATGATAATGCGACAGCACGACATATTTGATCGGCTTGTCGGTGACGGTCTTGACGCGCTCGATCACCTTGCCCGCCATCGCCGGTGTCGCCTGCGCGTCGAACACGATGCAGCCGTCGTCGCCGACGATCACCGCGGAATTCGGATCGCCCTCGGCAGTGAAGGCGTACAGATCAGTGCCGATCTCGGAAAAGGTGATCTTCTTTTCGGCAAGATCGGTGGTGGAGGCGAAACCCTTCGCGGGACTTTTGACCATTCGTTCAAACTCTCTCGTTCTGTTGTCTTGTCTCGATCGTCTCGGTTCTCTCGATCGTCTCGGTTCGTCACCGCGGGCACCCGGATCAGCGCTTCGCGTTGCCCGACCACGGGCTCCACGAAGCAATCCAGAGCCCCGTCCTTTTCCGCGCGTTGCGGAGGGCAGGAACGGTGCATTGCTTCGTCGCTTCGCTCCTCGCAATGACGGCCCTAGGCGTGGTTACCTCGGTATAGTCTCAAATCGGTCATGCCGGCTGCACGTCCGCGACGATGCGCCGCTTTCCAAGCGCGACCGCTTCGCGCAGCACGTCGATGTCCCCGATATGGTTGGCAAGGATCAGCACCAGGGCTGCGTCGAGCGCAGCGCTCTGCTCGTCGTCGAGCCCGCGATGCGCCTCGACAACGGCGCGGAACGCGTCGTCAGGTTTGGCAAAATTCGAAGCGGTCGATAACGGCATGACATTCCTCACCCGAGCGCGCTGGCGCGGTTCATCGCGGCTTCAACGGCCTCGCGCGTCGGCTGCCGAAACCGCGCGGCGACGTAGCCATCCGGCCGCAACAGATAAGCGGTGCCGGGCCGCACATCGTAGCGCGTTTGCGCTTCGCCGCTCGTATCGATCAAGCCGCCCTCGCCACCGATCCGGATTGCCTTGACGGCATCCGGCACGTCGCTGTCGCGACCGTTGGCGAATTGCACCAGCGTGAAGGTCTTGCCCGCTGCCGTGAACGCCTCGGTCAAAAAGGTATCGCCGCCCTCGGGTGTCCGCAACGGCACATCCGACAGGGAAGCGCCGGGCGGCGGTCCGCCGTTCCACTCATCCACGTCCGGCGTCGACAGCGGCGACTGATAGCGCGACGGCAGGGACAGCCGCCCGCCATTGATCATGCGCTTGCCGAATTCGGTCTCCTTGGCAAGCGACAACACCGCCTGCCGCAGCCGCGCCTCCTGCTTCGTCACCGGCGCCATGAAATCGGTCGAGCGCGTCGATTCGCGGATGTTTTCGTCAGCCGCAAGGCTGCGCTCGATATGATAACTCTCCAGCAACGTCTCGGGCGAGACGCCCTTGAGCACGCGCGCCAGCTTCCACGCCAGGTTTTCCGCGTCCTCGAGGCCGGAATTGGCGCCGCGCGCCCCGAACGGCGAGACCTGATGCGCGGAATCGCCGGCGAACAGCACGCGGCCATGAATGAACCGGTCCATGCGGCGGCACTGGAACTTGTAGATCGAAATCCATTCGAACTCGAAGTGATCGTGGCCCAGCATCCGCGCGATGCGCGGCCGCACGTTGTCGGGCCGGCGTTCCACCACGGCATCGGCGTCAGGGCTGAGCTGCAGATCGATGCGCCAGACATCGTCGGGCTGTCGATGCAGCAATGCCGAGCGCCCCGCATGGAACGGCGGGTCGAACCAGAACCAGCGCTCGGTGGGAAACTCGGCCGTCATCTTGACGTCGGCGATCAGGAATTGATCCTCGAACACCTGACCGTGGAAATCCGCGCCGACCATCGTGCGCAGCGACGAGCGCGCGCCGTCGGCGGCCACCACGTAATCGGCGGCAACGCGATAGGCGCCCTCGGGTGTCTCCACCGTGAGCAAGGCGCCATCATTGCGCTGCTCCAGCGCCGTCACCTTGTTGCGCCAGCGCAGACTGATCTGCGGCAACTGCCGCACCAGATCGACCAGATAGGCTTCGGCATAGTATTGCTGCAGATTGATGAAGGCCGGCATCTTGTGGCCGTCCTCCGGGAGCAGGTTGAACTGATAGAGCTGCTGCTCGCCGTGAAAGATCTTGCCGACGTTCCACACCACGCCCTTGTCGACCATGCGCTGGCCGACACCGAGCCGATCCCAGTATTCCAGCGCGCGCTTCGAGAAGCAGATCGCGCGCGAACCTTCGCCGATGCGGTCGGCATCATCGAGCAGCAAAACCCGTTGACCGCGCTGCGCCAGATCGATCGCCAGCGACAACCCGACCGGACCCGCGCCAACCACCACCACCGGATGATGCGCCGGATCGGATGCCGAGCGATCCTGATCCGGATGGCGATTGTAGCCAAATTGAATTGTATGCTGCGTCATTTCGGTTCAAACACGTCCTCAACGCCAAACCGACGCTATGGCCCAACGGCCCCGCAGCGCCCGAATTGATGGTTGCTCCGATCCCAGTCGCAAGATAGTCTCACTTGCAACTATATAAGCGCCTTGCGGGCACACTCGTCAACCGATTCTTTGAAGCCGTTATCCTTGGAGCCGTTATCCTTGAAGCCGTCATCTTTGGAGCTGTCGTTGGCCAAGCTCGATCTTTTCAAGTTCGTGCCATTCCGGCTGAACCGGCTCGGCGCTGAAGTTTCCGCGGCGCTCTCCAGCGAATATCGCGAATGCTACGGTCTGGATATTCCGGAATGGCGGGTCATCGCCACGCTCGGCTTTCGCGTCGAGGCCTGCAGCGCGCAATACATCGCGCAATGCACGCGAACTCATAAATCCACCATCAGCCGCGCGGTGACATCACTGCTGGAGCGCGGATTGATCGAACGAGTTGAAAACGCCGACGATCGCCGCGAGTTTCGTCTGGCAATGACACGCAAGGGCCGCGACCTTTACGAGGAACTGATCCCGCGCCTGTTGCGTCGCGAGCACGAAATCCTCGCCTGCCTGACGCCACAGGAACGCAAGGACTTTTCTCACCTGCTCGGCAAGATCGAAAACAGCCTGGGGCTCGTGCAGGCCAGCCGCCCGATGAGCGAAGCCGACGCCTGGTAGCCGTCGCCGCCTCCAAGAGCCTCAAGCCATCACGCCGCACCTTGTCGGCGCGCGACCGATGAACCTTGCCCGGCCCGCTTGCGTCCTACCCAGACAAGCCGCCTTGTCGTTTCATCCCGGGCTTCGACGACAATCCTCTATGTGATCGAAATCACATTCATCTCCGAAGCCCGGACTACTATGGGCGCCAACGCAATTCAACCGAACGGAGACGCACATGAAAACCCGGCAAGCATTTTTGGGCAGCACTCTCGCACTTGCGATTGCGACCGGCGGGCTGGTCGGATGGTCGGCACTAACTCCGGCGATGGCCGGCGAACTGACGACGCAGCAAATCCTCGACGGCCTGAAGCCGCGAACGCGAAGTCTCAGCGCCCCGTCGCGGACCGACCTCAACGCGAACGATGCCGCCTTCGTCAAGCGTGTCCGCGGCCAGACTCGCTCTCTATCGCTGGACGACCGTCAGCACATGGCCGAGATTGCCGCGAAACGACCCAGGGTCGATCTCGAGATCAATTTCGATTTCAACTCGGCGGAATTGACACCGCAGGTTGAACCGCAACTCAACAACCTCGGCAAGGCACTGACCGGGCCAGAACTCTCCGGCGCCGTCATCATGCTGGGCGGCCACACCGACGCCAAGGGAAGTGAAAGCTACAATCAATCGCTGTCCGAGCGTCGCGCCGAAACCGTCAAACGTTTCCTGGTCCAGAACTACCGGATCCCGGCCGATAGTCTGGTGACGTCCGGCTACGGCAAGGCCGGCCTGAAGAATCCGGCCGATCCCTATGCCGCGGAAAATCGCCGCGTCGAGATCGTCAACGTCGTGGAGAAAGAGCAGGCCGCCAAGTAGCGGATGCCTGCGGCCGTCACCGGCGCTGCGGTCGATTGCCACAGGAGCGGACGCGCCGGATCACGTCGACAGGCTGTCACCGCGCCGTTTGATAATGCATCGGGCGTAGGTTAAAAGCGTGATTGCGCGGCCTATTTTACAATATTTCATTTTTCGGACCAACGTCTCATGAGAATGCGTATTGCATTGTTCGCTGCCCTGTTTGCGTTGGCCGCACCGTTGCAGCCAGCGGCAGCGGCCGATGCCGGCGGTGAACGCCTCGCGCTCGTCATCGGCAATGCCAAATACCCCGACAACGAGGCGCCGCTGAAAGAGCCGATCAACGACGCGCGCGACGTCGCCGACGAACTCAAGCGCGACGGCTTCACCGTCGAGCTCGGCGAAAATCTCACCGGCGACGCGATGCGCCGCGCCTTCGACAAGCTTTACGGTCGCGTGAAGCCCGGCTCCGTGGTTCTGTTCTTCTTCAGCGGCTATGGCGTGCAATCGGCGCGGCAAAGCTACATTCTGCCGATCGATGCGCAAATCTGGACCGAGGCCGATGTCCGCCGCGATGGTTTCAGCCTCGAAGCCATCCTCGGCGAAATCAACGGCCGTGGCGCGGGCGTGAAGATCGCGCTGCTCGACGCTTCCCGCCGCAATCCATTCGAGCGGCGGTTTCGCAGCTTTTCCGCGGGCCTCGCGCCGGTGATCGCGCCGAGTGGAACGCTGGTGATGTATTCCGCCGCCCTGAGTTCGGTGGTCGGCGATAGCGGCGCCGACCGCGGGCTGTTCGTCAGCGAATTGCTCAAGGAAATCCGGGTGCCCGACCTGTCGGCCGAGGAAACCCTCAACCGCACCCGCGTGGGCGTGACGCGCGCCTCGCGCAGCGCGCAGGTGCCGTGGATATCGTCGTCGCTGGCGGAAGACTTCGCGTTCGTTCCCGGCAGCGCCAAGCCCGGCAATGTGGCGGCCGCCGCCCAACCGGCCGCGCCGCCAGTGGTGACGGCACCTGCAAAACAGCCCGACCCGATCGTTGCAGCCGCGAACCCGCCGTCAACGCCGCCGGCTGCGGCGCCTTCCGATGCGCAGCCGCCCGCTTCCCCGCAGCCGCCTCTCGTCACAGCGAACGTGCAGCCGACGAAGCCCGCCGAAACCGTCGCTCCCTCGCCGCCAAAGCCGGACCACGCGGCACTGGCCGATGATCCGACGATCAAGGCGCTGAATGCCAAACTGGCGGCCAACCCGAAGGATGGCAACTCGCTGTACCGTCGCGGCCAGGTCTATGCCAGCAAAGGGGCCTACGCGCTCGCAATCAAGGATTTCGACGAAACGCTCAAGCTCAATCCGAAGGATGTCGAGGCGCTCAACAACCGTTGCTGGACCCGCACCGTCGTCGGTGACCTGACGGCCGCGGTGAAGGATTGCAACGAAGCGCTCCGGCTGCGCCCGAATTTCGTCGATGCGCTGGACAGCCGCGGCCTGCTGCATCTCAAGAACGGACAATCCAGGAACGCCATCGCCGATTTCGACGCCGCGCTGAAGATCAACCCGCGACTGACCTCATCGCTCTACGGACGCGGGCTGGCCAAGCAGCACAGCGGCAATGCCGGCGGCGGCGAACTCGACGTCGCCAACGCCAAGGCGATGGACCCGAATATCGTCAAGGAATTCGCCGGCTATGGCGTGCATTGAGGCGAGCCAGCCACCGCATCGTCACTTCGATACGCGATTTTGATCCAAGGCTTAAACTCAAGACCTTGATCCAAGACTTTGGTCCACGGCCTTGATCCAACTCTTCGATCCAAGATTTTGATCCAAGATTTTGATTTTGATTTCGGGCTTCAGCAGGGGGAATCACCATGACGGCAAGATCCAGACGGCAAGTTCTGCTGGGCACATTGCATCGGCTTCTCGCCGCGGGCTTGCTGACCACGCTGACGCTCGGCGCGGCCGGTGCCGGCGAAGTGACCGAAGGACAAATCCTGCAAGCGCTGACGCCGAAGAAGCCGCTGACCCGCAGCCTCTCGATGGCCCCGCCCGCCGAGACCGCGACGTCCACCACCGACGGCCGTTTTATCGACACCTTGCGTAACCGGACGACACGCTCGCTGTCATCCGGCGAACGCCAGCAGGTCGCGACCATCGCCGACAGCCGGCCGAGCATCGATCTCGAAATCAACTTCGAATACAACTCGGCGGTCATCGGCGCGCAAGCCCGCCCGTCGGTCGAGGCACTCGGGCGAGCGTTGACCAATCCCGACCTGAAAGGCTCCACCTTCCTGCTCGCGGGCCACACCGATGCCGCCGGCGGCGATGCCTATAACCAGACGCTTTCCGAACGGCGCGCCGATGCGGTCAAGCAATACCTGGTCGACAAATTCGGCATCGCCACCAACGATCTCGTCACCGCCGGTTACGGCAAGAGTCGTCTGAAAAAGCCGGATGCACCGCTGGACGGCACCAACCGCCGGGTGCAGGTCGTCAACCTGGCGAACAAGACGGCTTCCAAGTGACTCGATATGATGTGACTCCGTATGATGTGACTCGGCATGATGTGACTGGATATCATGGGACTCGATTTGATGTGACTCGCCACCGCGTGACATCGCGCCGTGCCGCGAACCCGGCCGCGAGACTGCCAGCGAGCCATTCCCGCCATCGCTGTGGCGTCAAGGCACTCGCGCTGGCCGCTCTCGTTGCCGGCATCGGCGCCTGCACGCCGTCCTCGCTTCGCGCCGAGGACGGAGCCGCCAACGGCGTGCCGGTCAGCGTGGTGCGCGCGATCGACGCCTGCTTCTCCGACATGGTCCGCGTGACCGGCTTCGTCGTACCGCGCCAGGAAGCCGTCGTGAATGTCGATACCGAGGGCTCCAGAGTTACCGATCTCTTGGTTCGCGAGGGTGACGTCGTCGCCGCAAATCAGGAGCTGGCGCGTTTGACGCCGCCACCCTTGCCGGCCAACGCATCGACCAGGCCGGCGCCGATCACGCTGCGCGCACCGGCCGCCGGACTGATCACCCGCGTCAACACCATCGTCGGCGCACCCGCTTCACCGCAGGCCGATCCGATGTTCCGGATTGCCATCGGAAATGTCCTCGAGCTTGATGCCGAAGTGCCCAGCATTCACATGGCCAAGCTCAGTCCCGGTGCGAGCGCGCGCATCAGCCGCGACGGCGAGGCCGACCTGATCGGACGCATCCGCTTGATATCCCCGCAGATCGATCGCCGCACCCAACTCGGGCATGTGCGAATTTCGCTCACCGGCAATCCGTCGATCCGGGTCGGCTTGTTCGCGCGCGTGAGCATCGACGCCAAACGCAGTTGCGGCGTGTCGATCCCGCGGTCGGCGGTCGACCATCTCAGCATTCAGGTGGTCAACGGCGACATCGTCGAGACCCGGCGGATACGCGTCGGACTGGTGTCCGACACCAGCATCGAAGTTCTCGAAGGGTTGAAAACCGGCGAAATCGTCGTCGCCGATGCCGGCACGTCGTTGCATGACGGCGATCGCGTCAAGCCCAGATTCAACGATGATCCCGACCGCGCGCGAGGCCGCTAGAATGTCTCTCAATATTTCGGCCTGGTCGATTCGCCATCCGCTGCCCTCCGTGGTCTTCTCGATCATTCTTCTGGCGCTGGGCTGGATCAGCTTCACCAAGCTCGCGGTGACGCGATTGCCGAGCGCGGACATTCCGGTGATCTCGGTCGCGGTCTCGCAATTCGGCGCCGCGCCCGCCGAACTGGAAGCCCAGGTCACCAAAACCATCGAGGACGGCGTGTCCGGCGTCGAGGGCGTGCGCCATATCGCCTCCTCGATCACCGACGGCCTGTCGGTGACGACGATCCAGTTCAATCTCGAAACCAACACCGACCGCGCGCTCAACGACATCAAGGATGCGGTGACGCGCGTGCGCGCCAACCTGCCGCAGAACGTCAACGAGCCGCTGATCCAGCGTGTCGATGTCATCGGCCTGCCGATCGTCACCTATGCGGCGATCTCGCCGGGCAAGACGCCGGAGCAACTGTCTTACTTCGTCGACGACGTGGTGAAGCGCGCGCTGCAGGGCGTGCGCGGCGTGGCGCAGGTCGAACGCATCGGCGGCGTCGAGCGCGAAATCCTGGTCTCGCTCGATCCCGACCGCCTGCAAGCCGTCGGCCTGACCGCGGTCGATGTCAGCCACAGGCTGCGCGGCACCAATGTCGACCTCGCCGGTGGCCGCGCCGAAATCGGCAAGAACGATCAGGCGATCCGAACGCTGGCCGGCGCCAAGACCTTGCAGGACCTCGCCGGCACCATGATCAGCCTGCCGGCCGGCGGCGAAATCCGGCTCGACGACCTCGGCACCGTCACCGACACCATCGCCGACCGCCGCACCTTCGCCCGCTTCAACGGCGAGCCGGTTGTCGCGCTTGGCATCAAGCGCTCGAAGGGCGCCAGCGACGTCGTCGTCGCAGCAGCCGTGGAAAAGCGCATCGAGTCGCTCAAGTCGTCCTACCCGGATGTCGACCTCAAGCTGATCGACACGTCGGTCGATTTCACCAAGGGCAACTACGAGGCCGCGATCTCGACCCTGTTCGAGGGCGCGATCCTCGCGGTGATCGTGGTGTTCCTGTTCCTGCGCGACATTCGCGCCACCGTCATCGCGGCGATTTCGCTGCCGCTGTCGATCTTCCCGGCGTTCTGGGCGATGGACATGCTGGGGTTCTCGCTGAACCTCGTCTCCTTCCTCGCCATCACGCTCTCGACCGGCATCCTCGTCGACGACGCCATCGTCGAGATCGAGAATATCGTGCGCCACATGCGGATGGGCAAGTCGCCCTATCGCGCCGCGCTGGAGGCCGCCGACGAAATCGGCCTCGCGGTGATCGCCATCAGCCTCACCATCATCGCGATCTTCGCGCCGGCCAGTTTCATGTCGGGCATCGCCGGGCAGTTCTTCAAGCAATTCGGCATCACGGTATCGGTGCAGGTGTTCTTCTCCCTGCTGGCAGCACGCTTCGTCACGCCGGTGCTCGCCGCCTACTTCCTCAAGCATCATACCCACGACGAACCGCCGCCGGGCCGCGTGCTGCGCGGCTACACCCGCCTCGTGACGTGGTCGGTGAAACACTACTTCCTCACCGTGGTGTTCGGTCTTCTCGTGTTCGCCGCCTCGATCTGGAGCATTCATCTCCTGCCGCAGGGTTTCCTGCCGGCGCAGGACACCGCGCGCTCGCTGCTGGCGATGGAATTGCCGCCCGGCTCGCAACTCGCCTACACCGAGAAAGTCACCGAGGACATCGTGGCGCGGCTGCGCAAGCGGCCCGAGGTCAAGAGCGTGTTCGTCGACGGCGGCCATGTTCCGCCCGGCACCTATGAAGTTCGCCGTGCCGCCCTCATCATCAACTACACGCCGAAGGGCGACCGCAAGATCACCCAGCGCGAGCTCGAGTTGTCGATCGGCAAGGAGCTCGAGAGCGTTCCGGATATCCGCTACTGGTTCCTCGACGAGAACGGCCTGCGCGCGATCTCGCTGGTGGTGACCGGCACCGACAGCGCCATCGTCAGCAATGTCGCCAGCGAGCTTGCCAACCAGATGAAGCGGATTCCGCTGATCGCCAATGTGATCTCGGAGACGGCGCTGGATCGGCCGGAACTGCGCATCCAGCCGCGCGCCGACCTCGCCGCGAGGCTCGGCGTTTCCACCGAGAGCCTGTCGGAGACGATCCGCGTCGCCACCATCGGCGATGTCGGCCCGGCGCTGGCCAAATTCAACGCCGGCGACCGCCAGGTGCCGATCCGCGTCCAGCTCGAGGACAGCGCGCGCGCCGACCTGCGCGTGCTGGAGCAGCTGCGCGTGCCGATCGGCGGGGGCCGCGGCGGCGTACCGCTGTCCGTCGTCGCCGACGTGACGCTCGATCAAGGCCCGACCAGCATCAATCGCTACGACCGCGAGCGGCAGGCAACCGTTGCCGCCGACCTGGTCGGCACCGCCGCACTCGGCGATGCCCTGACAGCGATCTACGACCTGCCGGTGATGAAGAGCCTGCCCAAGAACGTCCGCGTCAATCAGTCGGGCGATGCCGAAAGCCTCAACGAACTGTCGGCCGGGTTCGCCACCGCGATCAGCGCCGGCCTGATGATGGTCTATGCGGTGCTGGTGCTGCTGTTCGGCACCTTCCTGCAACCGATCACCATCCTGTTCTCGCTGCCGCTCTCGATCGGCGGCGCGATCATGGCGTTGCTGCTGACCGGCAAGCAACTGACGACGCCGGTATGGATCGGCATCCTGATGCTGATGGGCATCGTGACGAAGAACGCCATCATGCTGGTGGAATTCGCCATCGAATCGATCCGGTCCGGGATGACGCGCGACGCCGCCATCATCGATGCCGGCATGAAGCGTGCGAGGCCCATCGTCATGACGACCATCGCCATGGCCGCCGGCATGGTGCCGAGCGCGCTGGCGTTCGGCGCCGGCGGCGAGTTCCGCTCGCCGATGGCGCTCGCGGTGATCGGCGGCCTGATCTTCTCGACACTGCTGTCGCTGATCTTCGTGCCGGCGATGTTCCTCCTGATGGATGACGTCGGGCGGCTGTTCGCGCGGCTCGGCAGGAAGCTCCTGGTATCGAGCGGCGAGCATGACGACGAACCGCCGTCGATCGAACACAAGGCGACGTGAACGAAGAACGTCATTGCCGGGCTCGACCCGGCCATCCATCTTCTCTGAAAGAAGATGGATGCGCGGATCAAGTCCGTGCATGACGCCTGCTTTTGTCGTCAATCGTTGCGCGCGACCGCCGACAGCTTGGTCATGTTGAGCAGCCGCACGCGGCCGCGCTGCAGGTCGAGGATGCCGTCCTTGCGCCACTGCTGCAATTGACGGTTGACGCTCTCGCGTGCCGCGCCGACAAAGACGCCGAGCTGCTCCTGCGAGATGTGAACCTCGGAGCCGAAATCCGAGGCCAGCGCGCAGAGCCGCCGCGCCAGACGCACCGGCAACGGTTGCAGCACCGATTCTTCCATGCGCTCGCTCATCCAGCGAATGCGCTGGCACAACAACTCGATCAATTTGACCGCGACGCGCGGCTCGCGCTCCAGATGGGCGAGGAAATCCTCGCGGCGCAGCACGAACAATTCGGTGGCCTCGCCGGCGGTAGCGTCTGCCGTGCGGCTCTGGCCATCCAGCACCGCGACCTCGCCGAACAGGTCGCCGGGACCAAGGAAATTCAGCGTCAGCCGCGAGCCGTCCGATGCGCCGGTCTCGATGCGGATCTGGCCCCGCCGCACCCCGAACAAGGCGTCACCGCTATCGCCTTTTTGAAACAGCACCTCGCCGGCCGCGAGTTGCTGCGTGTGGCAGAGGCCGGAAATGCGTTGCAGTTCGGCGGCGCCCAGTTCGGCAAACAGCGGATTCATCTTGAGGATGACGGCGAACTCGGTCTGTTTGCTCATCGCAATAAGTCCTGATGAAATTCCGGCCCGCAACCGGCATCGTTCCGGCACAGCCGCGACGCAGCGCCAGCCTCGACCCCGCGCGACACAGGCGGGCGCGCGAGTGTGTCACAGGTCACACAGATTTGCAGCCCCTCCGCCTTACTCTAACGTCGCGGGCTCACCAATTCGGCTGGATGGCCGGACGGTCTGAGCCCGTGCTTGTCTCGCACCGACGTCGACCACTCCGACGGCGATTGCGCCGAAACAGGGATTCGCATGAAAGCTTTCAAGTTCGCCGGTGCAATCGTTGCCGCCGCGTTGCTGCCGGTGATTCTGGTTCTGGCGCTCGGGATTCCCTCCGGAATCCTGACCTCCGCGATCCAGTCGCCGGTCGAGCGCGCCACCGGCTATCGGATCGCGATCAACGGCACATCCCGTATCGGCTTGTCGCCCGCCGTCAATCTGACGCTGCGGGACGTTTCGTTGGCGCGCCCGGCAGGCGAAGCAACCGCCGAACGCGTCGAGGCGGCCTCGATCCGCATCACGATGCCGCTTTCGAGCCTTTTGCGCGGCCGCCCCGCCATCTCCGAACTCGCCATCGACAAACCTGTCGTGCATCTGCCGCTCCTGCGCGAGCGGGGAACTGCGGTGACATCGTTACCGCGCAACGACGCCGCCGGTGCGGCCTTGCCGCCGACCGACCGCGTCACCGTCACCGATGGCACCGTCATCTTTTCCAACCCGCGCGACCGCGTCGAGGACCGGATCGAAGCCATCAACCTCGCAGCAAATATCAACGCCGACCGTCACATCGACGTCACCGGCGATGCGCGATCCGGCGCACAGCCGGTCAATTTTGAAGTTCGCGTGATGGCGCCGGATGGTGCAGCGGTACGCAGAACCATTCCCGTCGAACTCACCTTCAAGGCGCCCGGCCTGTTGACAGAGGCCTTGACCGCACAGGCCGACGTCCGTCTCTCCGGCGCGATGCTGCGGATCAACGGCATTGCCGGGACGTTCGGCGGCAAGCCATTCACCGGATGGGCGTCGGTCGATTTCACCAGCAAGCCGCTGGTGAAGCTCGATCTCGACATGCAGGACCTTGCCATTGGCGCGGCCTCCGCGCCGCCGCCTCCCGCCGCGACACTGGTCACGCCGTCGCCGTGGAGCAACGCGCCATTCGACGTAAAAGGCTTGAACTACATCGATGCCGATATCCGCATTTCGGCGGCGCAACTCACGCTCGGCGAACTGCGTGTCGCGCCGCTGGCGCTCGGGGCCTCGCTGGAACGCGGAACGCTCAAGGTGAGGTTCGAGAACCTCGGGCTCTACGACGGCTTCGCGCATGGCGACCTCACGCTCGATGCTTCCGGCGCCGTCCCGGCCTATGCCCTTCAAGGCGAGATCGAGGGGGTGCGCGCACTGCCGTTGCTGGCGGGTCTCGCAGGCTTTGATCGGCTGGAAGGAAAGTTGCACGCTAAGGCCGCGCTGAAAACAACCGGGACGACGCAACTCGCCCTGATGTCCGGGCTCGACGGCACCGCTTTCGCCAGTTTCCGCGACGGCAAAATCCGCGGCCTCAACATCGCGCACATGGTCCGCTCGCTGACCACCGGCACGCTATCCGGATGGCAGGCCGACACCGTGCAAAGCACCGACCTGTCGCAACTCGGCGCATCGTTCCGGATTGCGCAAGGCAAGGCCGCGACCAACGATCTCGCGCTGGCCGGCCCGCTGATACGCATGAGCGGCGCGGGCAGCGTCGATCTTGCCGCCAAGGCGCTGGCGCTGCGGGTCGAACCCAAGCTGGTGATGACCATCGAAGGCCAGGGCGGCGCGGCCGATCCGCTCGGCCTCGGCATTCCCGTGGCCATCGAGGGCCCGTGGGCCTCGCCGCGGATTTATCCGGATGTGGCCGGGATACTCGACAATCCCGACGCAGCCTATGCGCGGCTTCGCGAGTTGGGTGAAGGCCTGTTCGGCTCCGGCACCACGGACCCGACCAACAAGGCCGGCGGCGGTCTTGGCGAAACGCTCGGGGAAATGATCCGGCAGGGACTTGGCGGAACGCGGCAAGGCCCCGATGCGCCGGACAAGCCGGGCGCGCCCGATAACAGCCGTTCTCCGATCGACGGCATCCTCAAACAACTGTTCGGCCGGTAACGGCAGCGCCCGAGCGGCGCGGGCCAAGGCAGGCATCCGATTCAGCCAAACTATGCTAAGGGGCAATGCGGTTCGGGGCGCGTGCCTGCCTCGCCGTGAAGCTTCGCCGGCTCCGGAGGAGAGCCGGCAAACGAGGGTCCGGATGATCGAGGTCGCACCGAAATCCTTGCTGCGGCGGGGCGGGCTGTTCGCCAAATACGTCGTTTCGCTGGTCGGCCTGGTGCTGTTCGTGCTTGCCGTCAACGGCGCGCTCGAAACCTGGATGATCTACCGCGAGACGCGAGCGAATTTGACCGCCGCGATGGCCGAGAAGGCCGAGGCCGTGGCGCGCCGCGTCGAACTATCGCTGTCCGACATGGAACGCCAGATCAGTTGGGTGACGCGCGCCAGCGTCTCCACGCTCGCCCAGCGCCAGACCGATTACGCCCAGTTGCTCAACCAGCAACCTTCGATCAGCCAGATCTTCAAGCTCGACGGCGCCGGCCGCGAGCAACTGCGGATGACGCGCGCGGCGGTGACGATGGACAGCGGCGCCGATTTTTCGCGCGATGCGATCTTCAGCCAGGGCGTCGCTCGAGGGGCTTCCTTCGCGCCGGCGACGTTCCGCGGCGAACGGCCTTACATGTCGATCGCGGTAGCGCATTCGGGACAGGATGCCGGCGTCACGGTTGCCGAAATCGACCTGCGCTTTCTGGGAGACGTTGTCGACGCCGCCCAGGTCGGCAAATCGACCACCGCCTATATCGTCGATCCCGCCGGACGCGTGCTCGCTCACTCCGGTTCGACCGGTCTGATCGGACAGACATTCGCGGCGCTGCCGCAGGTCGCCGCGCTGTTGCAGCCCGACGGCGCGCCGCTCGACGCCGGCACCGCCCATGACGGCCACGCGGTTCTGACCGCCGCGCATCAAGTGCCCCGGCTCGGTTGGTTCGTCGTGTTCGAGCAGCCGGCCAGCCAGGCGCTGGCGCCGGTGCGCGACCTGCTGGTTCGCATCGCATTCCTGGTCGCGCTGGGACTCGCGGTCGCGATCCTCGCCGGGCTATTGCTGGCGCGCCGCATGGTGGTGCCGATCAACGCGCTGCGGTCCGGCGCGCGACGCCTCGGCGCCGGCGAGTTCGACCACCGCATCGAGGTTCGGACCTCCGACGAGCTGGAAGAGTTGGCCGAGCAGTTCAACAGCATGGCCGGGCAACTGCACGAAACCTATGCCGGTCTCGAATCCAAGGTCGAAGCCCGTACCCGCGATCTGGCGCAATCGGTCGGCGAACTCAAGGCACTGGAGGAAGTCGGCCGTGCGGTGGCGTCGTCGCTCGATCTCAACGCCGTGTTGCCCACCGTCGCCGCGCGCGCGCTCGATATCGCGCATGCCGACGCGGTGCTGATCTACGGATTCGATTCATCGCTGCGCCAGTTCGATCTGATCGAGGCCGCCGGCATCGATGGCGCGCCGACCGCGGCCGGCGAACATCTGAGTATCGCGCAACAGGACAGCGTGCTTGGCGAGGCCGCGGCCGCCGGACGGCCGATTGCCATCGCCGACCTGCCGAACGCCGCCGATCACCGGTTGAAGACGCTCGCGATCGCGACGGGGTTTCACGCGGCGCTGGTGGTGCCCCTGACCGATCAGAACGGCATTCTCGGCTCGCTGGTGGTGATGCGCAAAGCCGCCGATGCGTTCACGCCGGGCCTGACCGGCCTGATGCAGACCTTCGCGCACCAGTCGGCGCTGGCGATGCGCAACGCGCGCCTGTTCCACGAAGTTACTCAAAAGAGCCGCGAGCTTGCGGCTGCGCACGACACCGTGCAGCAACAGGCCGGACAACTGCGGGAACAGACCGATCAGCTTCTGCACTGGAACCACTCGCTGGAGCAGCGGGTCGAAAAGCAACTGGCGGAGATCGAACGGATTCGCCGCCTTGAACGCTTTCTTGCACCGCAAGTGGCGCAACTGATCGCTTCATCCGATGGCCATGACGCGCTGCTGAACAGCCATCGCCGCGAAGTGACCGTGGTGTTTTGCGACTTGCGCGGTTTCACCGCGTTCACCGAAAGCTCGGAGCCGGAAGAAGCGATGAACGTCCTGCGCGAATATCACGCAGCGCTGGGCGAACTGATCTTCCGTTACGAAGGCACGCTCGACCGTTACGCCGGCGATGGCGTGATGATTCTGTTCAATGCGCCGATTCCGTTTGCCGATCACGCCGAGCGCGCCGTCAGGATGGCCATCGAAATGCGCGACAGCATCGCGTTGCTGACGCAGAAATGGCGCAGTCGCGGTCATAGCCTCGGCTTCGGGGTCGGCATCGCCGTGGGATATGCGACGCTGGGACAGATCGGATTCGAACGGCGGCTGGAATACGCCGCGATCGGCAGCGTCACCAACCTGGCGTCGCGCCTGTGCGACGAGGCCAAGGCGGGGCAGATCATCGTCAGCCAGCGCGCCTACGGCATGGTCGAGCCCTTCGTGGAGGCGACGCCGATCGCGCCGCTTCACCTGAAAGGCTTTCATCATCCGGTGGCCGTGGTCGAGATCGTGCGCTGGCGCGAACACCCCGCAGCCACAGTGGAGCAAACCGGCGATGCCGGTTGAGCCTGCCCGGTTCTGCCCCTCAAGGCACACCATGTCGCAGTGATCGATCGGGACTCTTGCGCCGTGCCCCTTGGCGGCGGTGCGCGGCTCCAATACGTTGCGGCGGGAACAACGGACCGATTTTTTGCGAGCGGAAGATTTTCGATGACCGGCTACTCAGTATCCAGCGCGCGGCGCACGCCCGGCCGCTCCGCGTCGCGGCTGCGGCCCCTGCTGCTCGCCGGCCTGATCGGCGCGCTGCCGCCGGCGGCAATCGCCGCCGATACGCCTCCGGCCAACAGTGCGGCGGTCACGGTGCTCACCACCACCCGGTCGTGTTTCGCCGACGTCGTCGATGTGTTCGGCATCCTCGTCCCGCGGGATGAAGTGGCGGTGCGGCCTGACCGCCCGGGCTTGAAAGTCGCGGAGGTGCTGGTCGATGCCGGCCAGACCGTCACGGCCGGCCAGACCATGGCGAAGCTCACCCTGCCGGAGGGCGGATCGGCCACCGTTCAGGCCCCGGTCGCCGGGCTGGTGGCGTCGTCGTCCGCCGTCGTCGGCGCGGTCGCTTCGGGCAAGGGCGAAGCCCTGTTCAGCATCATCAACGGCAACGACTTCGACCTCGCGGCCCAGGTGCCGACGGGCGATCTTGCGAAACTGAAGGTGGATCAACCGGCCACGATCAAGATCGTCGGAGCGGGTGAACTCGAGGGGAAGGTTCGGCGCGTTGCCGCGACCGTCGATGCCAACAGCCAGTTGGGCCAGGCCTTTATCGCGGTGACGTCAAAGAAGCCGCTGCTGGTCAATCTGGCAGGCCGGGCTTCGATCAAGACCGGAGAGAGCTGCGGCGTCGGAATTCCGCTGACCGCCATCCTCTACAGCAGCGCGGGCACCGTGGTGCAGGTCGTGCGCCGCGACCGGGTCGAGACCCGGCGCGTCGAGACCGGCCTGATGACGGCGGGCCGGGTTGAAATCCGGGAGGGCCTGTCGGAGGGCGAAACCGTGGTCGCACGCGCCGGCGCCCTGCTGCGCGAAGGCGATGCGGTCCGCCCGATCGTCGCCGACGCAGACAAGAACTGACGTCAACTGCCGGTCTTGGCGATATGCGCGTCGGCTTCCGGCTGGAAGTGCACGTCATCGAGCAACGATGACGAGACCGAGGGAACTTGCTGTCCGTTCGACGCCTGCGACACCGCAAGCCGCGTCTTGCTGAAGATCGCCTCGGCGCCAGCAGCCGGCGCGGCCAGATTCTTGAGCAGTTCGGCCACCAGCAGGCTGTTCTTGCCCCTGGCGTCATCAACCACCTTGCCGGCGGTGGCCGACGACAGGATCAGCGCGTTATCGGGCGCGTTGATCGGCGCCAGACCATGGGAATAGGAGCGGAAGCGCCGTTCATAAGGATTGCGCCGCGACGCATCGACCACGACCAGCTTGGCGCGAGCCCCGCGCTGCTTCATGGCCGACAGCACAGCCTCGATGCTGGTGCCGTCGCGCCGCACATCCGCCTCGCGCCAGATCACCGCATCGACCGGTATCATGTAACTTTCACGGCCCGCCTGAACGCCGTAGCCGGCGAAAAACAACATCGCCACCGTATCCGGACGGATTTTCGCTTTCAGCCGTTCGACCGCATTGCGCATCTCGGCTTTGCCTGCGTCCTCGACCGTCTCGACATCGAAGCCGTCGGCCCGCAGCGTCGCCGACAGAGCCCGGGCGTCGTTCAGCGGCTGAACCAGCGGCGTGTTGGCGTCCGGATAGTGAGCGTTGCCGATGACGAGGGCGACCCTGGCGGCGCCGGTCGGGACAGGGGCCGTCGCGGCGACGTTGCCGCGGGTCGTCTCCACCGCTCGCTTGTAAAGAGCGGCATGAGCGCCAATCGCCAGCGAAACGCTTCCGATCAGCACCGCAAACAGGGTCGCTGAACGGCGCGAAACGCGAAAACTCCCGATATTCATTGCCGTACAGTCCCCGTCATCAATCCGTCGCGACGGTTCGTCACGCCGGTACTCGGTCGGTTTGAGGGTCGCAGTGGTCTTGAAGACCAAATGTGCTCGATTTGCGGCGCTGCAACATATTGGCGCCAGCCTGCCCGGTCTATCCCCCAACCCTGAATTATTTATCAAAATCAGCGTTTTATTTATCGAAGACGGCTTTGCAAGCTGCACTCAGGCTCGACTTCTGCTTGCGCATGCAGGCGGTGACGCCGTCGATGCTGGGGATTTCGCTGCTGCACAGCCGGAACGCGTCCGGGGTGCAGGCGATCCGCTGCTCGCTGGTGTAAGCCTGCGCCGCCGAGCCGAAAGCCGTCAGTGACACCGCAACCGCCAGACCGCAGAGAACGTTGCGGAAGGTGGCTTGGGACGTGCGAGACATTCTGGTCATAACACTCTCCTGGGGTGAGGCCGCTTAGCCGTTGTCGATAACCCCACAATGCCGCCAGCCCGATTCTTCCACAGTGACCCACGTCACATTTGTGTTCGCCGTCTATACATGACACTTTTCAATGGCTTGCAGTACCGACAACACAGTCGGCAGAAACGCCGCGGGGGGAAGCGCGATTGAGGGGTCTGCCGTATTTCGCCGGAGCCACGTTCCGCGCCTTGACCGCCGCCAAGCACGGCCCGTCGCTGTACGACGTCTGCGATCCACTGCTGCGCCATCATCGTGGCGGCGACCCGCATCTGGCGAAATTCTATCGGACCGCACTGGGAAATCCGGCCTTGCGGCCGCTGCTGCGACGGGCCGGGCTTCCCGAACTGGGTGACGAGACCCGCCTGAATGCGCTGCGCGGCGCATTGATCCGGGCACGTGACGACGACGATCCGGATTGGGTTGCGGTCGGACGGCCCGTCGCCGGCCTGCTCGACACGTTGCGCCTGCAACATCCGAAACCAAAGCCGGTCGATGTGCCGACGCATCTCCCGGCGCCGGGCGAGATCGACGCCGCCATCGGCGTTTGCGGCCGGCACCTGCTGCGCTCCTTCGGCAGGCACGGTTTCATCCCGACTTACGCCGCCTTCAACCTGATCGGCGACCCCGATGTCCGCGGCGCCGACTTCCTTGCCGCGCTCGGCGGCCTGAACGCGCGCGGCTACAAGAATTCGACGCTGCTTTTCAACCTGGCGCGGGTATTCATCGCACGTTCGCCTGCCGGCGAACTCATCAATCCGCCATGGACCGGTATCGCCGAACCCTTGTGGGAGCCGGTTCAGATCAGGCACCGGTCGGCCTATTACGATGCATTTTTCATCGAAGCGCTGTTGAGCTATCTCGAAACCGGCCTCGCCTCGTCCGAACAGACCGCATCGGCGCGCACGGCGATCGCGCAGATGGTTGAGTTCTGTCTCAAGCCGAGTCGCGAAACCGTGCCCTCGCGCAACGGCACCACGGCCGACGTCATCACCGCGCTGGCGCCGGCGCCGCACCCGCGATTCAACCGCTTCTTCGCGCAGATCAAACAGGATCTCGGCTTCGGCATCTACGTGCCGGATTGCGACACCACCGCCTGTTCGTTCTCCGCCGCAACCCAGGCCGGCTCCGACGATGCGCTGCTCGATCAGCCACTGGTGGACTTCTACGCCGGCTATCAGGTCGATGCCGCCGCCAACGAGCCGCTGGTCACGGTGCCGCTCAACGATCACATCGACTATCACGGCGGCGTCGTCACCTGGATCGACAATCTCGCCGGCGAGCGGCCGTTCGGCAACGATCTCGACCCGACGCTGAACCTCGACATCCTCGAAGTCAGTTTCCGCAATTGCGCGCGATGGCACATCGTCGAGACGCCGGCGCGGCTCGCGGTGGTCCGCGGCATCATCGATTTTCAACGGCGGCTGGTCGCCAGCGGCGCCTTCGCCGAGCCGCGTTCGCATATCTATTACCTCCCCGAACTCTACTGCGCATATTTCGGCCGCTGCTACGCGGCCTTCATGGCGCTGCCGCCGCAGGCGCGGCAGGCCATCGACGGCAATGGCGCCTTCGCCTTCATCCGCGAGCGCGTACTGGCTTACGTGCGCGACGAGATGATCGCGTGCGAGATGAATTCGTTCGACGCGGCGCTGGCGTTGATCGCGTTGGGCCATCTCGGCGCGGAACCGGCAACATTCGCTCCGGCCTTGCATTGCGTCCTGCGCCAGCTTGGCGAAGGCGGCGGCCGCGGCCCGTTCAAGGCTTACGAATGGAACAAGATGAAAACCCCGACACGTATTCTGGTCGGCGGCCCCGAGGTCACGTCGGCTTTCGTGCTGATGGGTCTGGCGCTGGCGCGACGCGCGCTGCAGCAGCAACAGTCCTGAAAGTGAGCCGCGCCGCGCTACACGGCACTGTGATGTATGCGATCCGCGCCACCGCTCGCGCGTCCGCAGTCAAAGTGACACCATATTTTGCCCGCTTGCTGGCAGGGATGGATGATGCTTCCATCGCGGACAATCCGGGGACGGGATTTTACGCCGATCGTTCGTTTAATGCTTATTGATGGCTGGTTGATGTTCAAACGCATTTCCCTGGCCACCATGATGGTGGCGCTGATCGGCGCGGTCGCAGCGCAAGCCGCCGACCTGACCGGTGTTCCAAAAATTCTGGACGGCGACGAAGTCAGCATCGGCAATACCCGGATTCGCTTGATGGGCGTCGATGCGCCCGCGCTGGAACAGCTTTGCCTCGACGCCAAGGGCGCACCGTGGAAATGCGGCATCACCGCACGCGACGAGTTGATCCGCTACGCCGGGAACAAGCCGTGGACCTGCCGTCCGGCGCAGCGCGACCGTCGTGGACGCACCCTCGCCAAATGCGAGGTGGGCGGCGAAGACATCCAGAAATGGATCGTGAAGAGTGGCTGGGCGCTGGCGTTCCTGCGCTATTCGCACGCTTACGAAGCCGACCAGAAGGACGCCCAAATCGCCCGCGCCGGGCTATGGCAAGGCGCGTTCTTCGCGCCGGCGGACTGGCGCATCCGCAAGAAGCAGGCGCCGATCCTCGGCGCGGCGAAACCGAAGGAGAATGTTCGCCGCATCTTGCTGGCCTCGGCGTCGGGACCGACGCCGCCATCGCCCGCGTGCCGCATCAAGGGTAACGTCAATCGATCGGGGCAATGCATCTATCATCGCCCCACCAGCCGCTGGTATGCCCAGATCAAGATGAAAGTCAGCAAGGGCACGCGCTGGTTCTGCTCGGTCGAGGATGCCGAGGCTGCCGGATGCCGCGAAACACGCCGATGACACGCGGCAACCGTCGCGGCCGCATCGCAATCAATCAGCCAGGCGAGTTCAGTGGCGACCGAGAATAGCGACGTCATGCAAGGAAAATTGCATCGTCGACGAAGCCGCATGCGGCAGGCCCTGATCTGGTCGCTGCTGCTGACCGCCGTCTATGCCGCCCTCTCCTACCTGCTGCTGCCGACGCTGTGGACGCACTACGAGCACCAGAAGGGGCTCGCCGGCCTTCCCATGGTCACACGCACCGCGCAGGGCATCCCGGGCGACCCGATCAACGTCGGCCTGATCGGCGATCAAACCGACATCGCCTGCGTGATGAAGGCCGCCGGCTGGTTCCCCGCCGTCGCCATCTCGCTGCGCTCGAGCATCGGCATCGCCGGCAGCGTCATCTTCCGGCGCCCGTATCGCGACGCGCCGGTGAGCAGCCTCTATTACATGGACCGTCGCGAGGATCTGGCGTTCGAGAAGCCGGTCGGGGACAGCGCCGACCAGCGCCACCACGTGCGCTTCTGGCGCGTGCTGGCGCGCGGCGCGGAAGGCCGCGCGGTCTGGCTCGGCGCCGCGGCATTCGACCGGGGCGTCGGCGTCAGCCACTATACCGGCGCAGTGACCCACCACATCGCGCCCGATGTCGATGCCGAACGGCAACAGCTCGCCACCGATCTCGAAAACGCCGGCATGGTCACAGCCAAATACCAGGTGACAGGCGTCGGCCCGACATTGATGGGCCGCAACGGCGGCGGCGACCCTTATTATACCGACGGCGAGGTCTGGATTCTGCGTCTCGTCGAGGGATGCCGGAAAACCAGCGAACCGGTCGGCAATCTCGCCAGCCCCCTGACAACCGAAATCAAGGACCAGCTTTGGCCGACCATCGTCCGGGCGCTCGGCAAATGACGGCATGGCGCGCCTCGTTTCGATGCGAAAGGCTTTAATTTGACGCCCCACCGTGCCAAGCATGGCGTGCTGTAATCAGAAGGACATCCGACCATGGTCGTTCGCGCGGGGCGGGAATTTCTCGCCATCCCCGGCCCTACCACAATGCCTGATGAAGTGTTGCAGGCAATGCATCGCCCGGCGCTGGATATCTACTCCGACGCCATGGTGCGACTGACCGACGGGCTGTTGCGCGATCTCGGCCGCCTGTTCGCCACCAGCGGCCACACTTACATCTACATCGCCAACGGCCATGGCGCATGGGAAGCGACCCTCAGCAACACGCTGTCGCGCGGCGACAAGATCCTGGTGCTCGAAAGCGGCCGCTTCGCCATCGGCTGGGGCGAAGCGGCGGCGGCGACCGGCGTCGAGGTCGAAGTCCTCAAGGGTGACTTGCGGCGCGCCGTGCGTCCCGCCGACGTCGAGGCCCGCCTGCGGCAAGACAACAATCGCGACATCAAGGCGATTCTCGTCGTGCAGGTCGACACCGCATCCGGCGTGACAAACGACATCGCTGCCATCGGCCGGGCGATCAAGGCCGCCGGTCATGATGCGCTGTTCATGGTCGACACCGTCGCTTCACTCGGCTGCATGCCATTCGAGATGGACGCCTGGGGCGTCGACGTTGCCATGTCGGGCTCGCAGAAAGGCTTGATGACACCGCCGGGCCTCGCCTTCGTGGCGGCGAACGATCGCGCCCGCGACATCCACAATCGTGCCGGCCTGCGCACGCCCTACTGGGACTGGACCGCGCGCGAGGGCCTCGAACATTATCGCAAATACGCCGGCACCGCGCCGGTGCATCTGCTGTTCGCGCTGCGTCAGGCGCTCGACATGCTGTTCGCGGAAGGCCTTGAAGCCGCGTTCCTGCGCCACCGGCTGCTGGCGCAAGCGGTTCGCAGCGCGGTCGATACCTGGTCGGAAGGCCAGGTCCTCGACTTCAACATCAGCAATCCGGGCGAACGCTCCAACACCGTGACGACCGTCCGCATGAACAACGGATACGATCCCGCCGCATTGCAGGACTACTGCAACGCCAAATGCGGAGTCGTGCTCGGTACCGGCATCGGCGATCTGTCGGCGAAGTCATTCCGCATCGCGCATATGGGCCACATCAACGCGCCCATGGTTCTCGGCACCCTTGGCGTGATCGAGATGGCGCTCGATGCCTTGCGCATCCCGCATGGTGCGGGCGGCACGCAAGCCGCGATCAAATCGCTGGCCGACAACGTCAGCGCGTGAACAGGCAAGTGACCGATATGAATGCTTCCAACAACAAGCCCTCGCAGCCGCCGAGCGCCGAGCGACGCCCGCATCGCTTCACCCTGCACGGCACGACTCTGGTCGACGACTACGCGTGGCTCAAGGACGACAACTGGCAGGAGGTGCTGCACGATCCGCAGCTATTGCAAGCAGATATCCGGGCCTATCTGGAGGCTGAGAACGCCTACACCGACAGCGTTCTCGGTGGCACCGCCGGCCTGCAACGGACGCTGGTCGCGGAGATGCGCGGCCGCATCAAGGAGGACGACTCGAGCGTGCCGTCGAAGGACGGGCCGTTCGCCTATTTTCGCAAGTTTCGCGAGGGCGGCCAGCACGCGATCTTCGTGCGGACGCCGCGCGACGGCGGCGCGGAACAAACCGTTCTCGACGGCGACGCGCTTGCCGGCAAGAGCGACTACTTCAACTTCGGCGACGCGAGCCATTCCTGGGATCATGGACTGGAGGCGTGGAGCGCCGACACCCGGGGCTCGGAATATTTCACCATCCGCGTTCGCGATTGGGCCAGCGGCGATGACCTGCCGGACGTTATCGAGCAGACCGATGGCGGCGTGGTGTGGTGCAAGGACTCGCGCGCGTTCTTCTACGTGAAGCTGGACGACAATCACCGGCCGATGCAGGTCTATCGTCATCGGCTCGGCACCGCGCAGGCGGACGATGTGCTGGTCCATGAGGAGAAGGATGCCGGCTGGTTCACCCATATCCATGAAAGCGCCAGCGGCCGCTTCTGCGTCATTGCCGGCGGCGATCACGAGACCTCCGAACAATGGCTGATCGATCTCGCCGATGCCGACGCCAGGCCGCGACTGGTCGCGGCGCGCGAGGAAGGCGTGCAGTATTCGATCGCCGATCGCGGCGATGAACTTTTCATCCTGACCAACGCCGACGACGCCATCGATTTCAAGATCGTCATCGCGCCGCTCGCCTCGCCGTCGCGCGAGCACTGGCGCGATCTGATTCCGCACCGTGCCGGCATCTATGTGCTGGACATCGAACTCTACGCGCATCACCTGGTGCGGCTCGAACGCGCCAACGCGCTGCCCTCGATCGTCATTCGCGACCTCGCCAGCGGCGGCGAACACACCATCGCCTTCGACGAGGCGGCCTATTCGCTCGACACCCATGGCGGCTACGAGTTCGACACCACCAACCTGCGCTTCTCGTATTCGTCGATGACGACGCCGTCCGAGGTTTACGACTACGACATGGTGAGCCGCGTCCGCACGCTACGCAAGCGGCAGGACATTCCCTCCGGACACAACCCCGCCGACTATGTCACGACGCGGATCATGGCGGCGTCGCACGACGGCGCGCAAGTTCCCGTATCCATCCTGCATCGCCGCGATCTCGTTCGCGACGGCAACGCGCCGCTGCTGCTGTACGGCTACGGCTCCTATGGGCTGTCGATCCCGGCGTCGTTCTCAAGCAACCGGCTGTCGCTGGTCGACCGCGGTTTCGTCTACGCCATCGCGCACATTCGCGGCGGCTCCGACAAGGGATGGGGCTGGTATCTCGATGGCAAGCGCGACAAGAAAACCAACACCTTCGACGATTTCGCAGCCAGTGCGCGCGCGCTGGTCGATGCGAAGTATACGTCCGCCAAACGCATCGTCGGCCATGGCGGCAGCGCCGGCGGCATGCTGATGGGCGCGGTCGCCAATCGCGCGCCCGAACTGTTCGCCGGCATCGTCGCCGAAGTGCCGTTCGTCGACGTCCTCAACACCATGCGCGACGACACCTTGCCGCTGACGCCGCCGGAGTGGCCGGAGTGGGGCAACCCCGTCACCGACGAAACCGCCTTCCGCACCATCCTGACCTATTCGCCCTATGACAACGTCGGCGCGCAGAATTATCCGGCGATCCTCGCCATGGGCGGGCTGACCGATCCGCGCGTGACCTATTGGGAACCGGCGAAGTGGGTCGCGCGGCTGCGCGCGACGATGACCGGCGGCGGACCGGTGCTGTTGCGGACCAACATGGGCGCGGGACACGGCGGCGCGTCCGGCCGTTTCGACCGGCTCGACGAAGTCGCCATCGCCTACGCGTTTGCGTTGTGGGCGGTCGGGCTCGCCGCAAGCGCCGCGTCGACGTAACCTTTCGCGGATTGGCCAACGCCGCCGCCGCCGTGTAACAGAAGCGCCGAGACCATCTGGCGCGACAACCGGAACGATGATTTGACCAAGACAGCCTCCACAACGACAGCCTCGACAAAGACAGCCATCAAGCAGCCTTTCATGGATGTGCTCGCCGGCGAGAGGCAGGCCGTGCCGCCGCTGTGGATGATGCGCCAGGCGGGCCGCTATCTGCCGGAATACCGCGAACTGCGCGCGCGGGCGGGCGGCTTTCTCGATCTTTGCTTCACGCCGGAATTCGCCGCCGAAGTCACCTTGCAACCGATCAGACGTTTCCGCTTCGATGCCGCCATCATCTTTTCCGACATTCTGGTGGTGCCTTACGCGCTCGGCCGGTCGGTGCGGTTCGAAGCCGGCGAAGGGCCGCGGCTCGATCCGCTCGACACGCCGGACAAGATCGCCACGCTGGCGCCGCAAGCAGACATGGGCAAATTCGCGCCGGTCTACGAAGCGTTGCGCCGCGTTCGCTCCGAACTGGACCCGGCGGTCGCGTTGATCGGCTTCTGCGGCGCGCCGTGGACGGTTGCGACCTACATGGTCGCGGGGCAAGGCACGCCGGATCAGGCGCCGGCGCGGATGCTGGCCTATCGGCATCCGGACGCCTTCGCCAGAATCATCGATACGCTGGTCGATGTCTCGATTAACTATCTCACCGGACAACTTGCGGCAGGCGCCGACGTGTTGCAGATCTTCGACACCTGGGCCGGCGTGCTGCCGCCGCGCGAATTCGAACGCTGGTCGATCGAACCGACACGACGCATCGTCGAGGGCGTTCGCAAAGCCGCCCCCGGCGCAAGGATCATCGGGTTTCCGCGCGGCGCCGGCGCCATGCTGCCGCTCTATGTCGAGAGGACCGGCGTCGATGCCGTCAGCATCGACTGGGCGGCCGAGCCATCATTGATCCGCGACCGGGTGCAAAATCATGTTGCGGTGCAGGGCAATCTCGATCCGCTGGCGCTGATCGCCGGCGGCGCGGCGCTGGATCGCGCCATCGACGACGTGCTGGCCAACTACGCGGGCGGCCGACTGATCTTCAACCTCGGCCACGGCATTCAGCCGCAGACGCCGATTTCCCATGTCGAACAGCTGGTGCGGCGTGTACGCGCACACCGCGCCTGAGTCGCACGCCTCAACCGCCATCCCGCTCGATAAGATATACGCGACGCTCCACTTTGCCGGGCGTGACGCGTTCCGTTCGGTTCATTGATCCGGAAGGCCCGGAATTAAATTCCTGAAACGGAAGCTCTATTAGCCGTTCTTCCAATATCGCATCGGGCCGCTTTCGACCAAAGTGAAATTGACAGAAAGCTCAAGGAACGAAACCAAGAGACAGGGAACCACAAGGTCAAACACACCGTCGATATCGACTGGTTTGACCGGGGACCTTCTCGTTTCGGAGCCGACTGCAATCGGCAGACGTCAACAAAGAACTAGCGGAGGACGACCAATGGTAAAACGCTCAATGGGCGAACACGAACTCAGGGCTGGGGTTTCGCGCCGCACGCTGCTGCAGGCCGGCGCCGGCCTTGTCGGCGGCTCGCTGCTTCCTGCCGGTCTTGCGATGCCGGCATTCGCAGCCGATCAACCGCCGATCGGCACATGGCCGGCCGGATCGTCCGGCGACACTGTCTATATTGGCGCATCGGTGCCGCGCACCGGAACCTATGCGGTCCAGGGCGAGGACGAACTCAAGGGCGCCGAACTGGCTGTCGAGCAGATCAACGCGGGCCACGAACTGATCAAGAAGCTTTCGCCGAAATCCACGAAGGGCGTGCTCGGCAAGCAGGTCAAGCTGCTGGTTGCCGATAGCGCGGCCAAGCCGAACCAGGCCGTGCAGGCGCAACAGCGCTTCATCACCGAGAACAAGATCGTACTGATGACGGGATCGACGTCGTCGGCGGTCGCGGTGGCGCTGAACAAGCTCGCACAGCGCGAGAAGGTGCTCTATATCACCCAGGTTTCCGGATCCAACGACACCACCGGCAAGGACTGCGTGCGTTATGGCTTTCGCCAGTGCTTCTACGGCGAGATGGCCGCGAACGCGATTGGCCCGGTGATCGTCAAAGCCTTCGGCAAGGGCAAGAAGGCCGCCTATCTGACGCCTGACTATACCTACGGCCACACCACGACGGCCTCGGTCGAAAAATACCTGAAGTCACAGGGCTGGACGACGGTCACCAACCAGGTCGCACCGCTCGGAGCCCCGGACTACTCGTCCTATCTGCTCAACGTCGCCAACTCCGGCGCCGACGTTCTCATTAACGTCAACTGGGGCCACGACTGCGTGCTGTCCACCCAGCAGGCCAAGCAGTTCGGCGTTCTCGACAAGATGAAGCTGGTCGTTCCGTATCAGGTTCCGTTCATCGCGCGCGAGACCGGCGGCCTGATGGAAGGCGTCTACGCCGCCACCGACTACTGGTGGACGCTCGAAGACAAGTTCCCGCTCGCCAAGATGTTCAACGAGACATTCGAGAAGAAATACGGCTACAAGCCCGAGTGGAGCGCGGAGAACGCCTATATTGCCATCGTGCACTGGGCCCGCATGGTCGAGGAAACCGGCAGCTTCTATCCGCCGGACATCATCAAGACCTGGGAGAAGGGCACCACCATTCCTTCGCTCGTCGGCGACGTTCACTACCGTCCCGAAGATCACCAGTGCGTTCGGCCGGTCATCATCGTCAAGGGTAAGGCGAAGAAGGACATGAAGAACAAGGAAGACTGGTACGACGTCGTCGAAATCGTCGACGGCGCCACCGTCATCCAGAAGCCGGACGCTTTTGGCTGCAAGCTCGGCGACTACACCTGAGTCGGCGACGGGAGCGCGATCGATCCTGATCGCCCTCCCTACGTCCGGGCTTTTTCACGTTCTTCCTTGTGAATGAAGTTGCCGCCCTCGGGTCAAACCCGAGGGCATCTTTCACCAAAGGACGTTACTTCTTCATTCCGTACGCGAGGTCGACGGTGATCAACTGGGGCAATTTAATATCGCAGATGTTCAACGGACTGGTGCTCGGCGCGCTGCTTGCGCTGATCTCATCCGGTCTGACGATCATTTATGGGACACTCGGCGTCCTCAATCTCGCGCACGGCGCGATGTTCATGCTCGGCGGCTATGCCGGGTATGTCGCCTTTACCTATACGGACTCGTTCATTCTCGCGATCATCTTCGGCTCGCTGTTCGTGATGGTGGTGGGCCTGTTGATGGAACTGGTGATTATTCGTCACTTCTACAGCCGCCCCGACGAGGATCAGTTGCTGGTCACCTTCGGCATCGGCATGTGCATGGTCGAACTCGTTCGTCTCGGCTTCGGCAGCCTGTCGCTCACGGTTCCCGCGCCCAAGGTGCTGGCCGGCATCACCTCGCTCGGCTTCATGTTCTATCCGACCTATCGTCTGGCGCTGGTCGGGATCATCGCGGCGGCGCTGCTGGCCCTCTTCCTCGTTCTCTACAAGACCCGCATCGGCATGATCGTCCGCGCCGGCATCGAGGACTCGGTGATGGTCGCATCGCTCGGCATCAACGTCTACCGCGTCTTCATGGTGGTATTCGGCATCGGTGCGATGGCCGCGGGCTTCGCCGGCATCGTCAACGCGCCGGTCGTATCGCTTACGCCGGACATGGGTGACGCCATCCTGGTGCAGACCTTCGTGGTGGTCGTGATCGGCGGCGTCGGTTCATTCCCCGGTGCGATCATCGGCGGACTGATTGCCGGCGAGATCATCAGCATCACTTCAATGATCAACCCCGGCTATGCCTACGTCATGCTGTTCGCGGCGATGACGCTGGTGCTGGTGCTGCGGCCGCATGGGCTGATGGGCTCTCAGAGTCGCGGATAAAACGGTTTCATCATGATCAATCAACGACGTTTTCTGGTCGAGACACTGACGGCTATAGGCCTCATCCTCGCACCATTCATCCTGCCGCATCTTGGTTTCGCACCGAATACGGTCAACCGAATCCTGGTCTGGGGTCTGTTCGGTATCGGCTTCGATATCCTGTTCGGCTTCACCGGGCTGCTCTCGTTCGGGCAATCCGCGCTCTTCGGCACCGGCGGCTTCTTCGCGGCCTACCTGCTGACGCAAGCAGGCTTCCCCCATGTCGTCACCGCGCTGTTCCTCGGCATGATCGCCGCGGCCGCGGTTGGCTACCTGGTCGGCCTGATCGCGCTGCGCCGGACCGGCATCTACTTCGCGATGATCACGGTGGCGATCGCCGAGGTGTTCTACTTCGTCGAATTCAATCCGCTCGCGGACTGGACCGGCGGCGAGAACGGCCTGCCCGGCGTTCCTAGCCCGTCATTCGATCTCGGCTTCACCAAGATCGCCTTCTCCAGCGGCTGGTCGCTCTATATCTTCCTCGCCTTCTGGTACTTCGTCGGCATCGTCGTCGCATTGCGCATCATCCGCTCACCAGTCGGCGCCGTGCTCCGGGCCGTCCGTGACAATCCGCTGCGCGCCTCGGCGGTCGGGCACAGCATCCACAGCTACAAGCTGACGGCGTTCGTGATCGCCGCCGCCTATGCCGGTTTCGCCGGCGGTTTGCTCGGCGTGATGCAGGCGTTCATGCCGCCGGACGCCTTCATGTTCCACACCTCGGCCGAACTGGTGATGATGTCGGCGATCGGCGGCACCGGAACGCTGTTCGGACCGCTGCTCGGCGCTGGAATCTGGCTGTTCCTGCAGGACTTCCTGCAAGCGGCGCTCGGTCTTGGCGCCGCCTGGAAGCTGGTGCTCGGTCTGGTGTTCGTGTTGCTCGTCTGCTTCCTGCGGCGCGGCATCATCGGCGGAATCGTCGACCTCTATGCGTTGATCACCGGCAAGAAGGCTGCCGAGGAAGCCGCCGCCGCCGCAGCCGATGCCGCCGAGGGAGCCGGAGAAACCGCGGGCCCGAGCACGGCGGAAGCCGTATCGCTGGCGGTCCGTGCCCACGAGGGAGACGGCTACAAGGGACCGATCCTGCAAGCCACCGGCCTGACCAAGCGCTACGGGGGTCTCGCGGCCAACAGCGACATCAACTTCACCGTGAATCACGGTGAACTGCGCGGCATCATCGGGCCGAACGGCGCGGGCAAGTCGACCTTCTTCAAAATGCTGACCTGCGAAGTGCCGCCGACCTCGGGCAAGATCGTGTTCGAGGGCAACGACATCACCGGCCAGAACGTCACCGACGTCTGTCAGTTGGGCCTGACCAAGAGCTATCAGGTCAACCAGCTGTTCACGAACCTGACGGTTCGCGAGAACGTCACCATCGCGGTGCTCGCCGCGGTTCGCGGCAAGTTCAAGCTGGATCTGTTTCGGCGGATCGACAAGGTGCCTGGCGTGACCGAACAGGTCAATCAGACGCTTGCCATGGTCAACCTCACCGCCCGCGCCAACACGCCGGTCTCGGTTCTTGCTTACGGCGAGAAACGCCGCCTCGAGATCGGTCTGGCGCTGGCGAACTCGCCGAGCCTGCTGTTGCTTGACGAACCGCTCGCCGGCATGAGCCCGCGCGAGCGCGTCGAGACGGTCAAGCTGCTTCGCTCGATCAGCCAGGGCCGCACGATGATCATCATCGATCATGACATGGATGCGCTGTTCGAGCTGGTCGAGAAGGTCACCGTGCTGCAGGAAGGCCGCCTTCTCGTTGAAGGCACCCCGGAAGAAATCAAAGGCAACCCGATCGTGCAGGAAGCCTACCTCGGTGGAGTGCTCGAACAATGAGCTTGCTCGAAGTCAACGGACTGAACTCTTATTACGGCGACTCCCATATCCTGTTCGACGTCGGCCTCAAGGTCGAGAAGAACGAGGTGGTGGCGCTGCTCGGCCGCAACGGCGCCGGCAAGAGCACCACGCTGAAAAGCCTGATGGGCGTCGTGAAGCCGCGCGCCGGCTCGATCACGCTGGACGGCGAGCAGATCGCCGGCAAGCCGAGCCACATCATCGCCCAGCGTGGCATGCAACTGGTCCACGAGGAGCGGCGCGTTTTCGGCAGCCTCAACGTCGAGGAGAACCTGGTTCTGGCCGGACTGACGGCCAAGAACAAATGGACGCTGGAGCGCATCTACACCATGTTCCCGCGCCTCAAGGAACGGCGCGGCAGCCGCGGCACCGACCTGTCGGGCGGCGAGCAGCAGATGCTGGCGATCGGACGCGCACTGATCCGCGACCCAAAGATCATCTTGCTCGACGAGCCGTTCGAGGGCCTCGCGCCGGTGATTGTCCGCGATCTCGTCAAGGCCTGCCGCGATCTTGCCGCCGCCGGCCAGACCATCCTGCTGGTCGAGCAGAATCTCGCGGCGACGCTGGCGCTTTCCGATCGGGTCTACATCATCAACAACGGTCACGTCGTTCATGAGGGCCCGGCGAAAGAACTCAAGGCCCAGCCGGAGATCCTGCAACGCTATCTCGGCGTCTAGAGGCGTTCCGTTTTGATGGAATCGTCATGCGCGGGCATTGCCGTTCGAAGAACGGCATCGCTACCACTCGCCTGTGACCCGCGCATCCATCAATAAGGAAGGGTGGTTTCAAGAGGATCGATTGCCGGGCTCGACCCGGCAATGACACGGGGCGTTCCCGTTGAAAGCAGAAACGCTCTAGTCGCACGCGCGCATCGTCGTCGCGTGCGCGCCGACATCGTGACCGAGAATCCTCGACAAGGCGCGGCAACGGCCGTCCGCGCACAGTCTCCATTCGCCCGCCATGCCGGAATTGCCCAGCACCACCTCCGGCATCGGCGCACGATGCGGCCGCCAGACGAACCAGCCGTCCACCAGCCGCGCCTCCGGCGGCGGCTCCATGCCCGCGCCCGAGCCCTTCACCCGCGCCGCCACAAGTTCGAGGCCCTGCGGGGTGACGCGCCAGTCCTCCTGCCAGTCGACCTTCTCGATCGAATGCGTCCACACCAGCGTGAACGCCGCCACCGCCAGCGTCTTGGCGACGCCGGCGGAGATCAGGCACAGGCTCACGCCGCGACCACGTCGGGCAATGGCCGGCGCCGCCAATCCCAGAACACGATGACCGCTGCCAGCGCGAAGCCGATCCAGTCGCTGTACTGGAATTCGCCAAGCAGACACAGTGCCGCCAGGAACGTGACGATACGCTCGATGATCGTCATCCGCGTGAACAGAAAGCCGATCGCCACCATGCCGAACAGGCCGATGGCGACCAGCGCCTTCACCGTCGCATAGGCCACCGCGCCGTAGAAGCCGAGATAGGCTTCCATCGGATCGCCGGTCTGCAACATCAACGCCGGCGAATACACCGCGATGAACGGAATGACGTAGCCCGCGAGCGCGATACGCATCGCCTCCCAGCCGATGGTGTCGGGATTTTCCTTGGCGATCGGCGCGGCCGCGAACGCCGCCAGCGCCACCGGCGGCGAAAGGTCCGCCATGATGCCGTAATAGAACGCGAACATGTGGCTGACGATCAGCGGCACGCCGAGCTTCGCCAGCGCCGGCGCGGCCAGTGCCGCGGTGATGATGTAGGTCGGGATCGTGGGAATGCCGGTGCCGAGCAGGATCGACAGCAGCATGGTCATGATCAACGCGAGGAACAGGCTGTTCTCGCCGATGCCGATCACCCAGCTTCCGAAGATGTTGCCGACGCCGGTCTGCGTCATCATGCCGATGATGGTGCCGACGATGGCGCAGGCCATGCCCACCGTCAGCGACGACTTGGCACTTTCCGCCAGCGAATCGCGGCAGGCGACCAGCGTCGCGCGGCCGCCCCTGGTCAGCGCCGCAAGGATCACCAGCCCGCCGACAACGAGGCCGACCATCATGATATCGATGCCGCGCTGGAACATGGCGCCGACCACCAGCGCCAGCAGGATCCAGAACACGTAGCGGATGGTTTGATTGGGCAGGCCGAGCGCGATGCTGGCGCCGAGGATCAACGTCGCCGTCAACGCCAGACCCATAATGCCGGCGTAGAGCGGCGTGAAGCCCTCGAACAGCATGAACACCAGCACGAGGAGCGGCAACACCAGGTACCAGCGCGCCACCAGTGCATTCCATGCGCTCGGCATTTCCGCACGGCTCATGCCCTTGAGGCCATGCCTGCCGGCTTCGAGATGCACCATCCAGAACGCGGAGGCAAAGTACAGCAGCGCCGGAATCACCGCGGCGCGCACGATCACCATGTAATCGACGCCCAGCGTCTCGGCCATGATGAAGGCGACCGCGCCCATCACCGGCGGCATGATCTGGCCGCCCATCGACGCGGTAGCCTCGACGCCGGCGGCAAACGCGCGGCGATAGCCGAAGCGGATCATCAGCGGAATGGTGAACTGGCCGACGGTGACGACGTTGGCGACGCCGGAGCCGGAAATCGTTCCCATCATGCCGGACGCCACCACCGCGACCTTGGCGGGGCCGCCGCGGGTGCCGCCGAAGATACCGAGCGAGACATCGGTGAAGAGCTGGATCATCCCGGCGCGTTCGAGGAACGAGCCGAACATGATGAACAGGAAGATATAGGTCGCCGAGACGTAGATCGGCACGCCGTAGAAGCCCTCGGTGCCGTAGGACAGGTGTGTGATGATCTGGTCGAAGCCATAGCCGCGATGGTTAAGCGGCGACGGCAGATACTGCCCGAACGCCCAATAGACGATGCAGGCGCCGCACATCCACGGCAGCGCCGATCCCATCAGCCGCCGTGTGCCTTCGAAGATCAGCACAGCCAACGCCGTGCCGACCACGAGGTCGAGCGTCGTCGGATCGCCGTCGCGGGCGATCAGGTCGGCGTAGAAGATCCACTGATAGAGGCCGCACAGGAAGCCCAGGCTGCCGATCAGCCACGCCAGCGCCCGCGCCTTGTCGGTCTTGGCGGTGAAATTGCCGATCAGGCCGAACGTCATCAGGATGATGAAGCCGACGTGGACGCCGCGCACCACCTGGCTCGGCAGGATGTTCCACGCCGCGATGGCGATCTGGAACACCGCGAACGCAATGCCGATGACGTAGGCCAAGAGGCCCCAGCGGCCCGGCCCGAAGCCTTCCGGAAACCCGTGCTCGAAGTTGCCGAGATCGACCTTGATCGGTTCGATCTCGACCGCAGTGTCTTGTGTCGGCGCTGCTGTTGCCTGCGACATCGTCTCCCCCACCCCCGCCTTCACGGCGCGTCTTGCGCAAAATCTCGCCTGCCGTGCCAGTTGCGTCCGGCTTCGACGTGGATGGCCGGGACGAGCCCGGCCATGACGTTCAAAGCATCTTCAACTCTGCCGTTTCGAGACGCCTACTTGATCAGGCCTTTTTCCTTGTAATAGCGGATCGCGCCGGGATGCAGCGGTACCGGGCTGCCCGTTGCCGCCGTCTCCAGCTTGATATCCCTGGCGGCGGCGTGCGCCGATTGCAGGTCGGGCAACGACTCGAACACCAGCTTGGTCATCTGATAGGCCAGATCGTCCGGCACATCCGAATTGGTGACGAGGAAATTGACCACCGCGGCGGTCGGCACGTCCTTGTCCTGGCCCTTGTAGGTGTTGGCCGGAATGGTGGCTGCGATAAACGGCGGGCCGATCTTGTCGACGATTTCCTTCGGCACCGAGACCACGTTGATCTCGTTGGAGTTGCTGAGGTCCTTCAGCGACGCAACCCCGAGGCCGGCCGATTGCAGCGTCGCCGCCAGCTGCCGGTTCTTCATCAGGTCGACGGACTCCGCGAACGGCAGGTACTCGACCTTGCCGATGTCCTTGTAAGTCATGCCGGCGGCCTTGAGGATGGCGCGCGAATTCAGTTCGGTGCCGGACTTCGGCGCGCCGACCGACAGGCTCTTGCCCTTGAGATCGGCCAGCGTCTTGATGCCGCTCTCGGCGGTCGCGACGATCTGGATGTAATTCGGATAGATCGCGCCGATGGCGCGCAGCTTGTTGAGCGGCTTCTTGAAGCCGGCTTCCTCGTCGCCTTCCCACGCCGCCTTCAACGAGTCGCCCAGCGTAAACGCGATCTCGCCACGGCCCTGCTGCAACAGATTGAGGTTTTCGACCGATGCCTTGGTGGCCTGGACCTGCGTCTTGGCGCTGGGAATCTTGTCGCTGAAAATCTTGCCGATGGCGACGCCGAGCGGGTAGTAGACGCCGGACGTGCCGCCGGTCAGCACGTTGATGAACTGCTCGGCGCGGGCGGACGGCGACGATAGCACCACGGCGGCAACCGTAGCTGCGGCGATTAGCTTGACGTTCATAATTCAGCCCCCATTGTATGAACCTGCAAAAATGACTGGATGCACTGCCGCGGTCAACCCGTCCCGCAGGCAAGACGCCGCCGGAAACGTTGCGCGCGACCTCGTGCCTGAGCATCGCGCCGCCGCAAGGTATCGATAAACCGCCCCATAAAATCACGGCCCTATCCGTCGCGAATGTCGATGCCGTTTCACTGGCGGTGTCCATGCAGAGTGGCTACGCTGCCAGTCGGGAACCCGGCACAAAGCCGGGACCGTCAAGGGAGCAAAGCCGAACATGTCTTTCAGTCGATCTATTGGATTGATGCTCGGAGCGGCGGTTTTCGTCGGCCTGCCGGGCGTTCAACTTGCTTGCGCCGCACCGTTCATGATCGTCGGCAACGACGAGAAGGTGCTCTGGAACGACAAGGGTGCAACCGTGCTGTCGCCTTCGGGCAAGGACTCGGTGCTGATTGTCGATCTCGCCAATCCGGAGAACCCCAAGATCGTCGCGACCCTGCCGCTCGACAATTCGGTGATCGGGCCGCCGGTCAACGTGGCGATCGATCCCAGCGGCTCGATCGCGCTGGTGGCGGATTCCGTCGACGTGACCAAGGACGGCGACGCGCTCAAGATCGTCCCCGACAACAAGATCTATGTGATCGACCTCAAGGCCAAGCCCGCCAAGCTGGCAGCAACCTTGACCGGTGCCAAACAACCCTCGGGCCTGAGCTTCAGCCCCAACGGCAAGATGGCGCTGGTCGCCAACCGCGCCGACAACTCGATCACCGTGCTCTCGGTCAACGGCACCGACGTCAAGGTGACGGATACCGTGGCGATGGGCGACAGCGTCGCTCACGTTGCCTTCGCGCCGGATGGCAAGCACGCTTACGCGGTGAAGTTCACCACCCACAAGCTCGCGGTGCTGGATATCGCCGGCGACAAGGTCACCTATAACAAGGTGGACCTGATGGCGGGCCTGTGGCCCTACAACGTCGCGGTGACGCCGAACGGACAGCTGGCCATCACCGCCGACAACGGCAACGCCGGCGCGTCCGACGGCAGCGTCGATACCGTCAGCGTGGTCGATCTCACCGTCAACCCGCCGCGCGCCATCGACCGCGTCGTGGTGGGCGACGGTCCCGAAGGCTTCGCCATCAGCCCGAAGGGCAATCTCGCCGCCGCCGCCATCCTGCGCGGCTCCAACGCCGACAAGGGCGCCTTCTTCTACAAGAAGAACGGCAGCCTTGCGGTGCTGAAGATCGACGGCAAGAAAGTGACCAAGACGCAGGACATCGAAGTCGGCGGCCTGCCCGAAGCCGTGGTGTTCACGCCGGACGGCAAGTACATCCTGGTCGGCAATTACCTCGACAAGGATTTTTCGATCCTCAAGGTCAGCGGCACCAAGGTGAAGGACACCGGCAAGCGCTTCAAGGTTCCCGGCCATCCGGCCTCGGCGCGGATGGGCCCGGGCTAAAGACCCTCGCCGGTTCCGATGAAATCAGAACCGCATCTGTGCGGTTTTGATGTAACCCGCTTTCTTCACGCCAACCGGCATCCACTTCGCTCGAGAGCGCTGCAAGGCGCTTTCGAGCGAGGGCGACAAACCATCGTCACATGATGCTCGCTACCTGCGCGCCGGACACCGCCGCACGCCGCGAATCAATCAACGCCACGTCGCCGCAACCAGAGATACCTTCAGCCCGCGACGGCAACGCGCCGGCAGCCGCCAAGCTGTGGACAGAATTGGATATTTCGCGTCCGCAATATCTCCCGGCAACACTGCCATCGCGTTGAAATCCTTGCCTTTCCGATCGATACAATTCGACTATCTTTCGCGCGTTTAACCTTACCCGGCCATTTACCCGGCGCGCACTGTCAATTCCACAATTGCAACGCCGCGGTAACGCTAAAACGCTTCCCGCAAGCACGGGGAGCATCGCATGAAAGAAGCACTGGCGTCCGAGCACATCATCCGGCCCGCAAGCTTCGGACGTCGCAAGCTGATGCCGCGGGTGTGCATTGCCGACAGCAAGCCGCACATCCGCACCTTCCTCGCGGACACGCTGGAAGAAATGGGCTTCATCACCTTCGAATGCGCGCGCGCTGCGGAGCTGAGCGAAACTCCCGATGTTCAGGTCCTCGATCTCGTGATCCTCGGCCTGTCCGCCGGCGGTATCGAAGCCGGCAAGCTGCTCGAAACGCTCGCCGCGTCGAATTTCGAGGGCAAGGTACTTCCGATCACGGTGCCGGATTCAATTCTGGCGTTCGCCGCGCGCCAGTTGGGCCGCGAACTCGGCATCACGATCCTGCCGACGCTGCCGACACCGTTCAGCGCCGAAGCCCTGCGCGAGAGCATCGCCGCGCTGCTGCCGAACGAGGCGCCGCCCAGCCCGGCGGTTGACGTCGCCGAGGCGCTCAAGGCCGGCTGGCTAGAGCTATGGTATCAACGCAAGATCGACACCCGCACGCTGATGCCGCGTGGCGCCGAAGCGCTGATCCGGATGCGGCATCCGGCGTGGGGCGTGGTTCCCCCGGCTCATTTTATTCCCGATCGCAACGACGCCAACTTTCACAACCTGTCGGATTTCGTCATCGGCCGCGTCATCGAGGACTGGCGCTATTTCATCGAACGCAACGGCCCGGTCGATCTGTCGATCAATCTGCCGATGGCCTATTTCGAGGATGACCGCGCCATCCACGACCTCAGCAGCCGCATGCCGTCACATCCGGCGTTCGGCGGCCTGCTGATCGAACTCAAGAGCACCGAGGTGATCGACAAGCTCCAGCTGGCGACCGACGTCGCGAGGCAAATGCGCTTCCACAACATTGCGATCTCGATCGACAATCTCGGCGCCGAGTGGCCCGCCTTGATGGGGCTTGAAACCCTTCCGTTCGTCGAACTCAAGGTCGACAGCAAACTGGTCACAGGCTTCACCGACGATCGTCTCAAGCAGACCGTGTGCCGCAGCATCATCGATCTCGCCGCACGCTACGGCGTGCGCACCGTCGCCAAAGGCATCGAGACCCGCGAGGACTTTGCCGCCGCGCGCCAGATCGGGTTCGATCTGGCGCAAGGCTTCCTGTTCGGCAGGGCGATGGCGAGCAAGAAATTCGCGCGCGCGACACTGACGCGCCCCGTGACATTGGCGCTCTGATGCATCACGCGGCCGCGACCGCTCGCGAAGTTCGCCTCGTTTTGCAGCGCCTGCTCTATTCGAACGTCATGTCGAGGCACTTCGAGACGTCGGAGCCGAGCCCCGAGGCGACGGTAATGCAGCCGCGAACCTTGCGCGTGGTATTGTCACTGGCCCAGACGGCATAGCCGCCCTGCCCGAAAAACGAATTGGTGTTGGGCGGCTCGGTCTCGGTCGCCTCGAACGAGTAATCGGAATCGTCCGGAAAGATGCGAGGCTTCTTGACGCAACCGCCATCGGTCTGGACGTTGAGAATTTCCTTGTTGTTGCGGGTCAGCGCCAGGTTCACCGTGCAGCGGAAATATTCCGAGGTTCGGGTATTGAAGACATAGGCGTAAGAGCGGCAGGTCGCCGTGCTCAACTTGCCGGGGCTCAGCCCGCGCCCGCAGGCGATGCGCTGGTTGTTGCCGAGCTTGAATTGATCGGCCGCCGCCGCGGCGCCGCCCAGCATCAACGCCACGAGCCCCGCGCCCACGACGACCTTCGATGAAAAAACCATGCCGATCCTCTTCATAACGTCGTGCGACTCTCGCGAGATCGTTGACCTGCCTGCGGTAACGCAGGACCGGATCGATCCGATCCGTCCCCTCATCCGCATCTTGCGATCCGCGTCTCGCGGCCCCGTCTCATGCCATCGTGCAAAGTTGCATTTTCCGGGCCGCGCGGGAGGCCGAAGATAGCCGCGAAGATCGAATCGGCAAAGCCTCGAACACCGGGGCCGGCGAGAAACTTGTCGTGATGCCGCATCCACCGCGCCCGCGGAATCCCGTTCGTGGTCCGTTCGTGACGGCGGCATCGACCATCATCCGATCACGATACGCCGCCACCCGCCTCGCATTATGCTAACCTCGCCGCATTGGATGACGGCCCATCCTGCATCGCCGCGGATGACGGCGCGACGCGAATGCCGGAATGAAGCCACTCGATATTTTGGGAGTAACCGATGTCCCGCTTTTTGACGATCCCGAGGCTCGCCGCCGTTGCATTGATGCTATTGCCCGCAGCCGCCTGGGCTCAGCCCAAGGCACCAGCCCCGCTGTCGGCGCCATGGGTGATCGCCCCCGATATCGCCTATGGTTACGATGCCCACCTCAAGACATGGCAATACAAGATGGGCACCAACAATGCCGGATTGCTGTTGAAGGGCGCCAAGAAGGTTCCGAAGAACACGCTGTTCTTCCTCGGCGCCAACGGCCAGCTCTACATGCGCACCGGGCCGTTCCTGGAAAGCGACGGCAGCTTCAAGTTCGGGCCGAGCTGACGCGGCGCTTTATATGGAACTAGTGTGGTGGTTCAGAAGTTCGCTTCATTGCCTCGGCGAGTCTTCAAACGAGCTTCTGAACCCAAACCACACTAGGTTTATAGAGTTGCTAGTGTCCTTTCGAATCCGAAGTTCGCAAAGGTGGACGCTGCAAAATGAGGCGAACTTCGGATTCAGGACACTAGCCGTCAGATTCCTTTCGGATTGAATCGACGCGCGCCCCAAGCACGGTCGTCATTCCGGGATGCCATCGGCACATGCGCTCAGAACGCCGCCGCGAGTTCGCGCGCGCCGGGCTTCGCGCTGTTGGCGTTCATCCGCTCGTCGGTGATCGCCAACAACTTCGCCACGGTGTTGTGGCGGATCGCGACCGGATTGCGCTCATAGCCGGAGCGCTGGAAGAAGTTCGAGGTCGGCACCCGCTCGCGCATCGCCTGCGGCATCGTCACCATGTCGAAGCCGGTGCCGTCGCCGGTCAGGTTCATCATCTCGAGTTCGGCGGCGCTGAGCGGGCGCGTGTAGCCCTTGTCGCGCGCGAAGATCACCGACGTCAGCAGCTTGTGGGTTTGCAGCAGCGGGCCGATGTCGATGTCCAGCACCAACGCATGCACGCCCCAGCCGCGCGGCGTCGCGCCGAGCTTCGAGTGCTCGCTCCAGGTGTTGGGCACCGATCGCGCGAACGCCAGCATACGTTTGAAAACCGCGATCTTGTGCTCCATCGCCTGACGCTGCGGCCCCGCCAGGCGCGCGGCCTTGTCCTGCAGCGCCTTGAGAATCCCGTTGCCCTGCTCGGCGACCAGATTGAGCGTATTGGTGGTGAGCAACTGATTGTACCCGACCGCCGTCGAGATCGCGCGCGCGCCCGGCTTGCCCGAACTCAGGCCGGACTGCATGTCGTGGCCGCCGTTGCCCCCGGTCTCGAAGGCATAGACCCGCACCGCCTGCTCGCGCGTAAGCCCATGGGCGAGCGCGACGCGGGCATAGGCGCGCTTGAAATCCATTTCGGTCGCGGGGCGCGTCGGCACGAATTGATAATATTCGCGCGCCGCCTGAAGAAAATCCGCCACCACGGGAATCGGCTTGCGCTCGCGCGGCTCCGGCCGCTCCTCCGGTTCCGGATTGACCGGACGCGACGGCCCGTCATACAGCGGCGGCTGCGACAGCACGTAATCGTTGAGCGAAACCGGCTGGCGATCGCGACGCTTGGCGTTGCGGGTGCGGCGCTTCCCGGCGATGGCGTCCCAATAGGCGCCGGCTTCGGCCTCGAACGCCGCGCGCGCATCCTGATAGATGCGCAGCTTGCGGCGGTACTCGGCAATCGCCGCGGGCGACGCCGCCTGGGCCCGCGCATTGGCGAACGTCGCGGCAAGCGGCTGCGCCAGAACCGCGCGGCTCGCCGGCAGGACGAGCCCCGCCGCGATCAATCCCAGCCCGAACAGGCGAATCGCATTCACACCCATGCCGCCGTTGTAACAAGCCGACTGTGAAGTCAGCATTAATAAGCCGGAGCGGAGACCGCCGCGAACGAACGTCCAACCGGCGAAAGGGAACCAGCGATCTACTTCCAGGCGAACACCGGCTGTTCCAGTTCCGCCACCCGGGTCTGGCGGCCGGCCAGCACTTCGCGCAGTTGATAGATCAGCGCGGCGGTCGGCGCGTGAATGAATTCGCCTTCGTGGCTGAGGCGGACCACGCGCCGCTCGCTTTCCGGAATGCGCACGAAGTTGAACGCATCGTCGCGTTCGATCTGCGCCAGCGCGATGCGATGCACCGAGGCGACCTCGTTCGGATTGGGCACGAGGTTCGCGCTATCGTCGGCCCACATCACAACGGGGGTGATCAGGTAGCCGGAGCGGGTCGGATAGTCGTCGAGCAGGCCAAGCACATGACCGGCGTTGAGCTTGAGGCCGACCTCCTCGTCGAGCTCGCGCAGCGCCGCATCGACCGCGCCTTCGCCCGGATCGCAGCGGCCGCCGGGCGGCGCCCACTGGTTGCTGTGAGCCCGCAGGCTGGCGGCCCGGAACGTCAGCAGCAGCGAGGTTCCGCTGGCCGGATCGTCGGATTGCACCAAAGTGAGCGCGACCGCCGCCCGCTTCAGCACGGCGCTGGCGCCGGCCGGCGTCTCGCGCATGAAGCCGGCGCAACATCGGGCAATCTGCTGCCGGGTCGCAGCATCGAACGGGCGGACCATGGCTTCTGACTACAACACCCGGCCGATTTGGCAACCCGCCATCCCGGCCGCCGGTTGCGGGCCGGTTGTCGAAGCGGACCGCATCCGATACGGTCCGCGCGCTGCCCTTGCTGCCGAAAGATCGATCACGCCCACATGTCAGGCCGTCCCAAACTCGTCCTCGCGTCCGGTTCGCCGCGACGCCTCGCCTTGCTCAACCAGGTCGGCATCGAACCCGATGCCCTGCGCCCCGCCGATGTCGACGAAACCCCGAAACGGGGCGAACTGCCGCGCGCCTGCGCCAACCGGCTGGCCCGCGCCAAGGCCGAGGCGGCGCTGGATTCGGTCAGGCTCGACGACAACCTGCGCGGCAGTTTCGTGCTGGCGGCCGATACCGTGGTCGCGGTCGGCCGGCGCATCCTGCCCAAGGCCGAGCTGGTCGACGAAGCCTCGCAATGCCTGCGCCTGCTGTCGGGCCGCAATCACCGCGTCTATACCGCCGTGTGCCTGGTGACGCCCCATGAGGCGTTCCGGCAGCGCCTGATCGAGACACGGGTGAGGTTCAAGCGCCTGACCGAGGACGATATCCAGGGCTACATCGATTCGGGCGAATGGCGCGGCAAGGCCGGCGGCTACGCCGTGCAAGGCATTGCCGGCTCGTTCGTGATCAAGATGGTCGGCTCCTACACCAGCGTCGTCGGCTTACCGCTGTATGAGACGGTGGCGCTGCTCGGCGGCGAGAAATTCCCGATCCGCGCGGGCTGGCTGAATGCCGGCTGAGCCTCCTCCCAAGGCCAAGTCGCCCAAGATTGCCAACAAGAGCACCGGCAGGCCGTGCCCGATCTGCGGCAAACCCAGCGTTGAAGCCTCGCGGCCGTTCTGTTCCGAACGCTGCCGCGATGTCGACCTCAACCGCTGGCTCTCGGGCTCCTACGTCGTTCCCGGCCGCGACAGCGACCCCGAGGACGCCGACTGACAACGGCCACCCCAATGCCGGGCAGCTCCATGAAGCGCTCCCCGGGGCCGCCCATCCGTTGCCGCAGCCATTCTTTGCCTTCAGACTTTGCCTTCCCCGCGGCCCGGAGCCGAGGCAAAACCACCGATCCGAAGAAGCCATGCGGGGCGGGTGGACATGGCGCTCCGGCCTGATTATAAACCGGCGCGCCCGGACATCTTCCCCGGGCTGCGGCCCAGGTAGCTCAGTTGGTAGAGCATGCGACTGAAAATCGCAGTGTCGGTGGTTCGATCCCGCCCCTGGGCACCATGCATTTTCTAAGCCCCTGATTTTGAACGCCGTTTAGCCTTCGCGCCCGTCCGGTCCGAAGGTGCGGGAGTTCGTTTGTTTTCGGGTTGTTCCGGCAGCAACAGCGCGGCGGCAGCGCGTGCCGGCCGAGGGCGATCCGCAGCGCTGTGTAGAACTGTTAATCGGCCTGCAGAATTGCCCCCTACAGGCCGAATGTTGCGATGCCCGCTTTGTCGTGAAGCAGGAGTTCGGGGATGCTGATCGTGGAGACGACCGCGACGATACTCCACTGCTGGTCGACAAGTTTCCTCACGAGATTGTCAATCGACACCCCCGGCCGACGCCACAGATCAGCAGTGACGCGTTGACCGAGCTGCTGACCGTGCGTGGCCCGCGACTTTCGACAGTTACAACGCGAGATCGGGCGCGCATTCGCACGCCTCGGCACTTCGCGCCCGTTTCTCTACAAAAAACTGGCCGCCAATGGGAGCGCCGAACTAACGTGACCGCGGCGACGCCCCCTCGATCTTCCGTCGCGACCTCTGTCGCCACTTCGTGGTCGGCGGATACTCGCAAGGACCGTCGATCATCACGGCTCGTCGACCCAGTCAGGAGATGGCGAAATCAAACTTCGCCTATCAAACGGATTGATACGGTCCTTTTCGCTTCGGATCAGATAATCAAATCGAATCCTCGTCAGCCGCATGAACTCGATTCGCCATCCCTCCGCATCCCGGCAATAACGCTCCTCGTAAAAGCCATATCCACAGAACCCGATTGCTTCAGGAACATCACGGAATTTTCCCGGCGCCGGCCATTCGTTGTAGTCCGTCATGGACCAAACCCCTTTTGCCTTGTCCGGGCCAACGATTTTGATCTCATGATGATGAAGCTGGTGGACCGTCACGGAGCCGTCCAGCAATCGCACGATGCGTTTGACGAACTCTGGAACGGCGCTGATAACGCCACCGCCGAATCCCTCGAAGCTCGCATTCGACGCAAAAAGGCCCGGCAATCGGTCCCATTCCTTGTTGTCGATCGCCCGACAATATCGCGACTTTAGGAATTCGATTTCCACGATGTGAACCAGATCGTCAGCATTCATCCGTGTCATGTCAAAAGCTCTTTCGTTTCACATCGCTTCGCTCGAAGGGTGAGTTCAATCAGCCAAGACTGACTGTGACGGAGAAGTAGCCCTTTCCAACACAGCAGTTCCCGCGCGTTTCATCATTTTCGCATGCATGGCGGCTTGGGGCAGCACTTGCGCGAAATAGAATTGGGCCAGTTCGATGATGCTTTCCAGATAGGCGGCATCGTCCGATCCGCCGACCCGCAAACGATCTGCCGCGAGCGCGGCGCGCGCCATTTGCCATGCCCCGCATACGACGCCAAGAAGCTGGAGGAAGGAGACGCTTCCGGCAAGCAATTCGCCCGCTTCGGTTCGCTCATCGAGAATCCAGTCCCGTGCGGATGCGAGGATATCAAGCGCGTCGGCGAGTTCCTTGCCAAGCTCGGATTGTGTACCACCCGATGCCTCGCTGGCCGTTGCTCGAATTTTTTCAATCAGACAGGAAAGCGTGGCTCCCTTGTCCCGCCGTATCTTGCGGCCGACAAGGTCGTTAGCCTGAATGCCCGTGGTTCCTTCATAGATCGTGGTGATCCGCACGTCCCGAAGATATTGGGCCGCCCCCGTTTCCTCGACGAAGCCCATGCCGCCGTGAACCTGGATGCCCATGTTCGCAACCTCGAGGGCGAGCTCCGTAGTCCAACCCTTCACAACCGGCATCAGGAGATCGACCAATGCCCTGAAGCCGTCAGCAATCGACGGCTCGGGATGCCGTTTTGCCAGATCGAACCAACTGGCCGTAGAGAATGCCAGTATCCGCGAGGCCATGACACGGGACCTCATGGCAAGCAGCAATCGTCTGACGTCAGGATGCCGGGCAATCGGCACATTTGGCTCGCCCGTAATCGCGTCGCGACCCTGGATGCGCGCATGGGCGTAAGCCGCTGCCTTTTGATAGGCTCGTTCGCCGATCCCGATTCCCTGAAGGCCGACGTTGAAGCGGCTATCGTTTACCATCACGAACATGTATTCGAGGCCGCGACCCAACTCACCGACAAGGTGAGCGACCGCGCCGTGTGTCTCTCCGAAACTCATCACACATGTCGGACTGCCGTGAATGCCAAGCTTGTGCTCGATCGAAACACACTGAATGTCGTTGCGTTCCGATAGGCTACCATCGTCGCTGATCACATGCTTCGACACCAGAAACAGCGATACGCCACGCGTGCCGGATGGCGCGCCCGGGACTCGCGCCAGGACGAGGTGCGCAACGTTTTCAGCCAGATCGTGATCGCCATAAGTAATGAATATCTTCTGTCCAAAAATCCGATAACTGCCGTCTGCTTGCGGCTCAGCGCGGGTTCGGATGCCGCTGAGATCCGATCCACTGCCGGATTCGGTCAGGTCCATGGCGGCAGTCCATTCGCCGGTCGCCAGCTTGGGGAGATACTGCGCCAAAAGTTTCTCGTCCGCGGCCTTCAACAGGGTCTCAACAGCGCCCGACGCCATCGGCGGCAGCAGCGAGAATGCCATATTCGCCGCGAACCACATTTCGGTGACCGCAGCGGAAATTACTTTCGGTAAATCCTGCCCTCCATATTGCGTCGGCATCGTCAGACCGATCCAGCCTGCCTCGCTGAATTGGCGGTAAGCTTCCTTCCAGCCCGGAGCGGTGCGGACGCCCCCGACCTCCAAACGACACCCTTCGGTGTCTCCGATCACATTCAATGGGGCGAGAACGCCTTCGGCAAATCTGGCCGCCTGGCCGAGAACAGCTTCCGCCAGTGCATGCGTCGTCTCCTCGCAACCGGGCAACAGGCTAATCTCATCCAAGCCGACGAGATGCGAGAGGATGAACTGCAGGTCATGAAGCGGAGCCAGATAAGTCGTCATCGAATTAAACCTCTCCGATGCCTCAGTGGACCGCCTTCAACACCATGGCGATTCCCATGCCTCCCCCGATGCACTGGGTGGCCAGCGCATATTCGCCGTGCCCGCCCGCGAGCCGCTGCGCCGCCTTGCCGACCAATCGACCTCCCGTGGCTCCCAACGGGTGGCCAAGAGCGATAGCTCCGCCGTCCACATTCAGCTTCTCGGGGGAAATGCCGAGCTCTCGTCGACACGCCTCTGCTTGCGCCGCAAACGCCTCGTTCATCTCAACGATATCGACGTCGCCCATCTCGATCCCGGCACGTTGCAGCGCCTTACGAGTCGCGTAAATCGGTCCAAGACCCATAACCTCGGCCGCGCAGCCGGCCACCGCAAAACTCACGATCTCGGCCTCGGCGCGAAGCGAATGATTTTCCGCGAACACATCCGAGCATACGAACAGAGCGGATGCGCCGTCGGTCATCGGCGCGGAGGTTCCGGCCGTAACGGTACCATCTTCCTTGAAAGCCGGCTTCAGCGATGCCATCTTCTCGAGCGTCGTCTGCCTTGGGCCTCCATCGGTATCGATTATGTCATTGCCTGACCGGATCGGGACGATCTCGTCCTTCAGGCGACCTTCGGCCTGTGCCAACAGAGCCTTTTGTTGACTTCCGAAGCCGAAACGATCCTGATCCTCGCGCGACAAGCCATACATTTCGGCGACGCGCTCCGCGGTAAGGCCAACCTTGATGTAAGCGTCCTCTTGCTCCTGCGTCCAGGCGGCGGGCGGCGCGAAATTGAAGCCGAACATCGGCACGCGCGACATCGACTCCACCCCCCCGCAGATGAATGCATCGCCCGCATTTGTCGCGATCATTCCGGCGGCATCCTGTACGGTTTGCATCGCCGAACCGCACCAGCGGTTGACCGTCGCGCCGCACACGCTGTTCGGAAGTCCCGACAGCATGGAGACGATACGGCCAAGATTCAATCCCTGCTCTCCTTCCGGATAAGCGCACCCCCAGACCACATCCTCGATCTCCTCGGCAGGCACCTGGATCTTCGCCATCAGCGCCCGAATAACCTGCGCACTGAGATCTTCAGGACGCACGGTCGCGAGGGCGCCCTTGCGGGCAATCGTGAAAGGAGAACGAACATATCCTGCAATCAACGTTTTCTTCTTTTTCAAATTTGCACCAATGTCTAGGAACTTCACTGAAAAGATGATCGCCTACGATCAGCTATTATGTTGGAGCTTGCGCTTCGTTGCGTCGATAGCTCCGCCGAGCACCACCGCTCTGCACACCGAGATACAGCTCCTTGACCTCGGGTCTCTTGACGAGTTCATCGACGGGGCCTTCCAGAAGGACCTTACCCGTCTCCAGAACGCATGCGCGATTGGCGACCGAGAACGCCATCATAGCGTTCTGCTCTACCAGAAGCATTGATACGCCCTGTTCTCGGTTGATCCGCGAGATGATGTCGAAAATTTCCTCGACGATCCGCGGAGCCAGGCCGAGCGATGGCTCGTCCAGCAGCATCAATCTTGGCTGCGCAACCAGCGCCCGGCCGATCGCCAGCATTTGTTGCTCACCCCCCGACAGATATCCGGCCATTCCCTTGCTGCGCTCGTACAGAGAAGGGAAGTAGCCGTAGACAAGGTCAAAGACTTGCTTGTGGCTCAGTTTGCCACCTCTGCACGCGCCGGCGGCCACCAACAGATTTTCTTCGACCGAAAGATCGCCGAACACGCGGCGACCTTCCATCACGTGAAACATTCCGCGCTTGACAAGATCGTCCGGCGCGGAGCTAAGGACATCCCGTCCTTGAAATGAAATCGATCCGCTGCGGACCGCTCCCCCTTCCAGTGACAGGATGTTGGTGATGGCCTTCAGGATCGTGGATTTCCCCGCGCCGTTCGCACCCAACAAGGCGAGCACCTGTCCCTGTTTGATGTCGAGCGAGACATCGGAAACGGCGAGTATAGCCCTTCCGTAGAGGACTTCGAGGTTCGTAACTTTCAGGATATACTCTTCCATGCCGGTGCCGCCGCTCTCTTGATCCTGGTCGACTATTTGCTTAAGTCGATCCAATCGGACACGCCGACCATGGTGTTCTGCTTGGCGTCGTAGCGATAAACGCGGCCTACTGGAATCGAGTTGCCCTTGACCGTGACCGGCACGCCGATCAGTCCGCCGGTGTCGAAGTCCTTGATGGAGTTCAGTGCGCTCTTCAGGTTGGCCCCGGTCATTTCCTTACCGGTTTCCAGAACGCGCTTCGCGCTTTCGAGCAGGAGCATCGCCGTGATAAAACCCTGGATGTAGCCCAACTGCTGATATTCCGGTCGCATCGTTCGGATCAGGTCAAGCATGGGCGCCTTTTCGCTCTTGTCGAAGTAGTAGCGATAGGGAACAACTCCCATGAACCCATCGGCGTCGGCGCCCATCTTCGAAACGAGCGTGAACTCCATTGCCCAGTACGTGCCCATGAACTTGGTTTTCATCCCAAGACCCTTGGCCTGCGTGATAAATTCCGGCATCGGAGCCAGCGTGTAGCCATGGAAGATCGTGTAGTCCGGATCGGCGCGGCGCAGTTTGAGGATTTCGGTGGAGACGTCGACCGACGTCGGCGGCGTCGCGATCTGCGACACGATATTCAGCCCTAGCTCCTTCGCAGCCACCAGGCTTGCGGGGATGGGATCGCGTCCGAACTCGGTATCCGAATAAACGAGCGCAACCTTCGCGGCCGGCTTCTCCTTCGCGATATAGCGAAGGAGAACCTTCACCATCTCCGAGTAGTCCGGACCGGACATAAAATAGAACGGGAAGTTGGCGGGGTCGTTCAACTCGGTCGCGAAGGAGTTTCCACCCATCAGGATGGAATTCTTACGGGCAAGATCCGGACCGATGACTTTGGCAAAGCCGGTGGAGTCCGCGTAGTAGAGGTGGACGTTGTCCTTCGCGGTGATCTTGTTGAATACCGAAACGGACACGTCAACCTTGTAGCCGGTGTCCTCGACTTCGTATCTCACCTTGCGGCCGGCGATGCCGCCCTTTTCGTTGATGTGCTTTACGTAGTCCGCGATTCCGATATTCACTGCCCCGGAGGTGGATCCAAAAAAGCCGCTTAGTGGAAGAGAAGCCCCCAAAACCAGCTCTGGCTTGTCCTGCGCCAACGCCATTTTGACGGACTGAATTCCGCCTAGCGCGAGAGCGGAGCCCGCCAAAAGAACCGTGCGTCTATCGATATTCATTTTCTCACTCCCAGGTTTGTTTGCTGTCTAACTCACACGTGCCTTCAGGAACGACCGCCTCAAGCGGCCGAAAAGCTCCATCAATCCTTGCGGTTCGAGCCGCAAGAATCCGACGATCAAAACTCCGAATACGATGATCCTGACCGATGGAATGATGGTGGCCGAGTTCGCCATCCATGGTCCGAGCGCCGTCAGGCCGATCCTCAGCAGTTCGGGCACCAGTGTCATGAAGGCCGCGCCGATTATTCCGCCGCCGATGGTTCCGATGCCTCCGACGATGAGCACCGCGAGGAAAAAAATCGACGTTTCGATCGGGAAACTTTCGGGCGTCACGACCCGAAAGAAGTACGCCCAGAGCGCTCCAGCAACACCGGCATAGAAGGATGACAGACCGAAGCTAAGGAGCTTGTATTTGAACAGCGGGATGCCGATCAACTCGGCTGAAATGTCGCGATCACGGATGGCAATGAACGCGCGCCCCACTCGCGTTCGGAATAGATTGCTCGCCATTTTGACCATCACGATGGTGGTCGGGACAATGACCCAATAGAGCAGCCGAGGTTGATCGAGTTGAACACCTGCGAACTGGGCCGGCTGGACAATGAGCCCCTTCATTCCGTTCGTCACGGCATCCCAGTTCGAAAATATGAACTGAAGGATCACAGATGCCGCGATCGTTGCGATCGCTAAGTAAAGACCTCTCACCCGTAACGAGGGGATGGCGACCAGAAGGCCGATCGCCGCGGCGAAAAAACCTCCAAGGGGTATGGTGACAAGGAAGGACCAACCGAGGTGCTTGTCCAGAAGTGCGACGGAGTAGGCGCCGACCGCCATGAACGCCGCATGGCCCAGGCTCGCCAGCCCGGTGTATCCCCACAATATGTTCAGCCCGGTTGCGCTGACGACGTTGATAGCGATCAGGCATACCCAATAGAGCCAATACTGACTGAAGAGGAAGGGCGCGGCCACGAACAGCACAGCGGATACGCCCCACAGAAGCCGTCTGTACAACAATTCGCGACCAATATGCGTAGCCGTCGCTTTCGCGAGATTCATTTTTGCTGCGGGTGTCATAAGCGATCAATCTCCGCTGTCCCGAAGAGGCCGTGCGGGCGAACCCACAACATCAGCAGAAGCAAGGTGAACGTTGATATTTGCTTGAACTCGCCTCCGAGGAAGGAGCCGGCGAACGCGTCGATGAGGCCGACGAGTAACGCGACGACGAGCGTCCCGAGAATGGAGTCCAGCCCTCCCATGATCACGACGCAAAGCACAGACAGGCCAAACACGCCCATTTCCGGACTAATGCCACCGACCATTCCGATAAGAATTCCGGCGGCGCATGCGATCGCGGAGGCCACCGCCCAGGACAGGAGGTACACTCTGGGGACGTTGATGCCGCACGAGTACGCCGCTCCGGCGTCGCTCGCGGTTGCTTTCAAATGCAGGCTCCCGCGCCAGAAGCGCAAGACCAGGAGAAAAAACGCTATAACCGCGGCGGCTATCGTGAACGAAACGATTGACTTCGAGGACACGTAGGCGGGCCCGAGGAAGACGGGCTTTTCGCTGACGATCGGGATCAGGCGATGCGGCGCGATTCCCCAGATCAGTTGCACGACACCGACGATGATCGATCCGATTCCAATCGTGACCATGAATACCGAGACTGGGCTTTGGCCCAGCATCGGGCGGATGATTGTCCGCTCCAATCCTGCACCGAACAGAACGCCGCCGGCGATAACGAGGGGCACCGCCACCAGGACAGGCCACCCAAGTATGCTCGTCATCCCAAAGAAAGCGTAGGCGCCGAGCATCAGCGTTTCGCCGATCGCGAGGTTTACGACGCGCGTTACCCGGTAGATCAGAACGAAGGCAACACCGGTGACCGCCATCAGGGCTCCGGCGCCGATTCCCGATAACGTAATTTCCAGGAGATAAACCCAGTCGACCGTCATGACCGCCTCTCGCCGCTCTGCAACGATGCCAACTGTCCGGCGGCGTTGGATCCGAGATAGGCCGTAATGACTTCCGGATTCTGCTGGATTTCCTCCGGACGCCCCTCGGCGATCATCCGTCCAAAACTCAGGACAACGACATGATCCGAGATATCCATGACCAGCCCCATGTCGTGTTCGACCATCAAGACAGTGACACGCCACTTCTCTCTGAGCTCGAGAATGAGGCTCGCGATATCCTCGCGTTCCTCGCGGCTCATTCCTGCAACCGGCTCGTCCAGAAGTAATATTTTCGGCTTCATCGCCATTGCGCGGGCGATCTCGACCCGCTTTTGCAGGCCGTAAGGCAGACTGGCCACTGTCTCATCGCGAACATGCCGGATATGCAGAATGTCGATGATCGTTTCATCGATTTCAGCACTGAGAGCCTCTTCCTCACGCTTCGCGCGACCTCGATAGATAAGGCCGTCGAGCATCGTGCTCTTCATGTGAGCGTGGCGGCCGAGCTTGATATTCTCGAGCACCGTCATGCCGCGAAACAACGCGATGTTCTGGAACGAGCGAGCCAGGCCGAGCTTGGCGCGATCAGGCGGCGGAACGCATGCGATCGATGAGCCCTCGAAAAGAATGTCGCCCGAAAACGGCTTGTACAGTCCGGATATGCAGTTGAACAAAGAGGTCTTGCCGGCGCCGTTCGGCCCTATCAACGCTGTAATCGATCCCGGAGCGACCGAGAACGACACCTTGCGCAAGGCTTCAATGCCGCCGAATCGCAGACAGAGACCCTCTATTTGCAGGATGGATTGACTGGAGTGCTGGCCCTGAGTTTCAATCATCATCTTTGGCTTCGCGCGTTAGAAGCCATATGCCAGGCGGGTGCCTTCATCGATCGCCCGCTTTGCGTCCAGCTCGGAAGCAAAACGCGCGCCGCCAATGAGGCTCACCGAGACGCCGGCCTTCTCCAACGGCGACAGCAAACCCTGTTCGGGATCCTGTCCAGCGCACATCACGACATTGTCGACCGCCAGCACCCTTTGCTCTCCATTCATGCTGTAGTGGAGCCCCTGATCGTCGATTTTGTGATAGACACATCCCGTCATGACCTTGACGCCACGTCTGTTCAGCTTGATGCGATGGATCCAACCCGTTGACTTGCCGAGCCGGGCGCCGACCTTGACCGTACCTCGCTGCATCAACGTCACTTCACGCGCGGCGTGTTGCTTGGCCGGCTCCTTCAGTCCCCCACGCGTTCGGCTGGTCGGGTCGACACCCCACGCATCGAAGAACTCGGCATTGGTCATCGGCTCGGTCTTCGATGTCGTCAGCAATTCAGCGACGTCGTGACCAATACCGCCGGTGCCGATGATCGCGACACGATCGCCGATGCGCGCTCGTCCGTTGATCACGTCGATATATCCGACCACCTTCGCACTATCGACACCCTCGATCTCCGGTGTGCGCGGCTTGACTCCTGTGGCAAGGACGACGACGTCGAAACCTTGAACGATCAAAGTCTCAGCATCGACCGGCTTGCCGAGTCTCAACTCCACGCCGCTTTTCTCCAACCGCCGGCGGAAATAGCGAATCAGCTCGGAAAATTCCTGCTCCTTGCCGGGAATGCGACGCGCGAGATTCAGCTGGCCGCCGATATCGTCGCCGGCCTCGAACAGAACAACGTGATGGCCCCGTTCGGCAGCGGTTGCAGCACATGCCAGACCGGCCGGCCCGGCACCGATCACCGCCACACGACGTTTCACCTCCGGCAACGCCTCGGAGAACTCTGTCTCGTGACACGCTTTCGGATTCACGAGGCAGGTCGCGAGGCGATCCGTAAAAATGTGATCGAGACAGGCTTGGTTGCAGGCAATGCAGGTGTTGATCTCGTCGGTCCGGCCCGTTGCGGCTTTGATTACGAACTCGGGATCGGCCAGAAAGGGGCGCGCCATGGAAACGAGATCGGCTTCACCGCTTGCCAGGATGTTCTCCGCCGTCTCCGGCATATTGATCCGGTTTGACGCGATCACAGGCACCGATACTATCTTCTTCAGGCCCGCCGCAGCAAAGGCGAATGCGGCACGGGGAACGCTAGTCGCAATTGTCGGCACGACCGACTCATGCCAGCCGATTCCCGTGTTCAGCGCGTCCATCCCGGCGATTTCTACGGCAAGCGCCAATTGCGCGATTTCGTCTCCGGTCAGTCCTCCTTCGACAAGATCGATGGCCGATATCCTGTAGATGATGAGGAAGTCGGGTCCCAGCGCTTCTCGCGTGCGACGCACGACTTCGACCGGAAAGCGAATACGGTTTTCGAATGACCCGCCCCATTCGTCGTCACGCGAATTCGTGCGCGGCGCGGTGAACTGGCTGATGAGATATCCTTCGGATCCCATCAATTCGATACCGTCGTAACCCGCCTCGCGCGCGAGTAGCGCGCAGTTGACGAAGTCTCTGATCGTCTGCCGGATCTCCTCGCTCGTTAGCTGCCTGGGGATTCGTTGATTGATTGGCGAGGATTTCGAGCAGGGACCTACAATCTGCGGGTGTTTGGCATTGATTCCAGTATGCAGGACTTGAAGGACGATTTTTGCGCCTGCTTCATGAACAGCATCAACGATAGGCATGTGCTCATGGAGCTTGTCACGCGAGTCGAGGACCTGCGCGCCCTCTTCGACCCGACCCTCGAAGTTCGGCGAAGTTCCGCCCGTAATAATGAGCGCAACGCCGCCGCGGGCACGCTCAGCGTAGAAAGCAGTCAGCCGCGCGATCGAATCGGGTTCGTTTTCGAGGCGGGTATGGAGTGACCCCATCACCACCCGATTGCGCAGAACGTGCGCGCCGACAGTCAGTGGTGAAAGGAGCGCTGAATAACGATCTTGAACCATCACACGGACTTCTTGTTGGCGAAAGCCAATTTCGGGCTCGCGCCCTCGAGCTTTGCGATCAAGTGATTCTGATATGTTTCACGCAGGAACAGCTTGTGGACCTTTCCTGTCGACGTATGCGGCATTTCATCGATGAAAATGACATCATCGGGCGTCCACCATTTGGCAATCTTGTCCTTGAGGAAGGCCAGGACTTCATCTTTCGAGACATCGTGGCCGAGCCTTCGAACCGCGATAACGAGAGGGCGTTCGTCCCATTTGGGATGCCTGGCGCCGATGACCGCGGCCTCGGATATTGCCGGATGATCCATGACGAGGTTTTCCAGATCCACGGATGAAATCCACTCGCCTCCTGATTTCACCAGATCCTTCGCGCGATCGGTCAGGCGGACATAACCGTGCTCGTTGATCGTCGCGATATCACCTGTGTCGAAAAAGCCAGAAGCATCCAGGGCACTACCCTCGTCGTAGCCGAAGTAATTCCCAACGATGCAAGGCCCGCGGGCCTTCAGACGGCCGACACTGACGCCGTCCCAAGGCTGAATGCGTCCGTCGTCATTCTCGGTCTTGAATTCGACAAGGAATGGCGGACGCCCCGCCATTTGCCGCAGGTTCAGCAGTTCAGCGCCGGAGAGATCACGCGTTTCCGGAAGTGGCGACCCAATGGCAGCCATTGGCCCCATCTCGGTCATTCCAAAAGCCGCCCTGACGTCCACGCCATGAACGTCGACAAAGGCCTCGATCAGAGACTGTGGCATCGGCGCGCCGCCGATATAGATGCGCGTCAGATCGTGCAGCGTTTCGCCACGTTCTTGCAGATAAGAGATGACGCCTTGCCACACGGTGGGGACACCGCCTGTGCATGTGACCCGCTCGTCAATCAGGAGTCGACTGAGCGACTCCGCGTCCATTTTCTCGCCTGGCAGGATCAGTCCCGCGCCGGCCATCGGCGCAGAGAATGGCCATGTCCAACCGTTGGCATGGCACATAGGCACGACCTGCATGACGATATCATTCGCGCCGAAGCCATACATGTCAGGCGAGTTCGCGGTCAGCGACATGAGGACAATGGAGCGGTGCGAATACAGCACGCCCTTCGGATCACCAGTAGTCCCGGAAGTGAATGCCAAACTCGCAGCCGTATTCTCATCAAAATCCTGCCAGACGAAATCGTCATCGACTTCGGAAATCCAGTCTTCATACGATATCGCGTTCGGAAGCTGGCTTACGGAGGCTTCGGTACCTCCGTTCAGGATGATGTAGCGTTCGACCGTCGGCAGGCGTGACGCCATCGCCTCAACGAGTGGAACGAGACCATTGTCCAAGAAAAGCAGCCGATCTCGCGCCTTGTTAATGATGAAGACGATTTGTTCAACGAACAGTCGCGGATTGATCGGGTGATAAACGGCGCCAATTCCGGCAATGCCGTACCAGCATTCCATATGGCTTGCGGTGCTCGAAGCTAGCGTCGCCACGCGATCACCGGCAACGACACCCTCATTTACAAGGCGCTTGGACACCTGTCTGGCACGCCGGTGTATTCGCGCATAATTAGTCGCATGGATCGAGCCATCCGGCATGCGCGTCGCAACCCTTCGTTCCGGGTGCTGTCGCGCAGCATGTTCAATGACGCGATGACACAGGAGCTGCCAGGTTTGCATCATCCCGCGCATCAGCAGCTAATCCATCTTTGAGGCGAGCGAGATTCGCCAAAATAAACGAGCGAGCCGTATCCTTGTGGCTTGCTCTGCCGAGAGCAGAGATGGAGCATTCAATTCCTCCCTTGAGCACCCTGTGGGCTGCCGATACGACTCGAACAAAACCCAATCATTATTGAGGTTTCCGCTCACACGCGAGGTGGAGAGCAATTTCCATGCCAAGCCCGCAAAGGTTGCCGCCCTTCACCCTCTTCGACGCGCTTCGGTCTATTCAACGAGAGGAGGAAAGCATGAAGTGCATTTTCTGCGGACACTGAAGACGACTATTGTTCTCGACGTAGACAGCAACGCAGATGCACAAAAGCAAAAATACAAATGGTTTGCGCTGACGCGCAGGTTAGGTATTGCGCAGGTGTGAAGAAATCTCTCGATCGATTCTCGATCCATGAGCAATGCGCGCGGGTGGCGTGATCGTCTTCGCGGTTCTTGAATCGCCAACTGTCGTTGTCGATCTCGTATCGCAGTGATGGGTCAACCAATCAAGCGGCGCGGCAGTCATATTGGCGTCGCCAAACGCGCTGGGCCATTCGCCGAAGACGAGATTGGTGGTGACGATGACGGAAGCACGCTTCGAAGAGCTGGCTGATGAGATGGAACGAAAGCTGGCCACCGGACTGGGCAAATACGTTCATCCGGATCAGAAGTTTGGCGGTGCCCCCTGACGTGTGTTACCAGTCTCGATCTCGAGGCGATTGACGAAGTCGACCACGTCGTAGAAGCGGCCACGGGCGCCGGATCGGCTGCAACTGATGCGCAGCATCACGCCGGCCGTGTCGAGAAAAACACGGGTCCGTTCGGCAGGGGATCAGACATCGATTGCCGCGAAATCGCAAACATTTGCGAGGGAAAGCTCGCGTGGCCTGTCTCGACCGTATCCGCGATGCTTCCCTCTATAAAGATGCTTCCCGCTACGTTGAGCGACCGCGGGTGCCGTGCGGTTCGACGAAGACCAGCAGCGCTTGGCCGGCTGCATCGGGCGGCACGATCAGCCGTTCGCCCATCGTCACGCCGGCGACACCGATGGTTCGGGCCGCGGCGGCAAGATCGTTGACCGTGATGACGAGCCCTGCGCCGCCTCGTTCCGGAAGACCGGCCAGCGAGACGTTGGGATATTGCCGCGCCAGCGCATCGCGGGTGACAAACATGATATCGGCGCGGGTCGATCCCGACGGGACCACGATGCTGCCGTCGGGTTCGGATTGCTGCGTGCTGTCGATCAACCGCATCATGTGGCGCGCGTCAGCTTCCGGCTGCGGCGAGGTGACGATCACGGTCTGCAGTCCTGCCGCCGTGTTGGCATGGCGTTGCAATTCAGGAATCCACACCGTATCCCGCGTGTGATGCTGACAGGCGAAGATGCGGACGCCGGCAGGCGCCTCCCCCGGCGGCCATTCGAAAATGCTGAAGCGGGCCTCGCCCTCGCCGCCGGGCAATTGGACCGGGCGTCCGAAATCGATCGGGCCGCTCGCGTCAAGGCCGATCTTGCGCAGTTCATCGACGCCGGCGGCCGCATCGGTCGTGGTGAAGGCTATTCGCTCGACGCCGCCACCGCGCTCGGCGATGAACGCGCGGCTCCCCGCGTTGTATTCGGTGGGGGTGAGAATGCCGAGCAGTTCGATGTAATCGTCGCCGAACATGATCGTATAGTTGCCCGATCCCAGCTTGGCGCTGTGCGTGCCGCGCGGCGAGATAGTAAAGCCGAGCCGCTTCCAGTTGTTCGCGGCCGCATCCAGATCCTCCACCATGACAACGACGTGATCGATTCCGACAACATGCTTCAGTGACATGCGCTTCACACTCCTTGGTCGACGCAAGCTATGCCATGTCATGTCGATACCGCAACTCGGCGTGGATATCGATGCCCTGCGAGGCAACCAGAACCGGTTTGACGGCGATTTATGGATATGATCTGCAAGTATCGTCCATATTGTGAAACTGGCTTCTAATATCTATACTTCGTGAGAAACTAATTTCCAAAACGACGAGCGCGAAGGTCGAACAACGCAAGCTGCCGATCGCAGGGCGATGCTAGAGTTTCATCAACCGATGATCGCCGGGATTGCGGCATGACCGCTGCATTCCTGTCGATCGTGACGACGGAGGTTGCTCTGGCAACCGGATTGCGAGGACTGAAGATGAAGACGATCGGCTTGATTGGCGGAATGAGTTGGGAGAGCACTGCGGTGTATTATCGCAGGCTTAACGAGCAGGTCCGCAAGCTCTGCGGCGGCCTGCATTCCGCCGAGATCGTCATGCGCTCCGTCGATTTCGAATCGATCGTCGCGATGCAGACGTCGGGCGACTGGGACGGCGCCGCAAGCGTCCTGCAGAAGATCGCCCGCGAACTCGAAGGCGCAGGGGCCGATTGCGTGCTGATCTGCACGAATACCATGCACAAGCTTGCCGACACGGTGCAGGCGGCGACGAGCATCCCGCTGCTGAACATCGTGGACATCTGCGCGCATGAGCTGAAGGCCGCCGGCGTCAGCAAGCCGCTGCTGCTCGCGACCCGCTACACCATGGAGCAGGATTTCTACCGCGAGCGCATGAGCCGGCAACACGGGCTTGAGACCATCGTGCCGGAGGCCGACGACCGCACGGCGGTGCACGACATCATCTTTTCCGAACTGTGCTGCGGCATCATTCGTGAGTCCTCGCGGCAACGTTACATGGACGTCATCGAGCGCGGTCGCGCCGCAGGCGCGGACAGCGTCATTCTCGGCTGCACCGAAATTGGCCTCTTGATCCAGCCCGAAAACATTGATTTACCGGCATTCGACTCGACACTGCTGCATGCCGATGCGGCAGTCGAATTCGCCCTCGGCGACGGGCCTCTTGGCCGCGCCGACGCAGCCTAACGGAGAAAATTTCTAATGCGTGCGATGGTACTGCGGGAGCACGGTGGGCTCGACAAGCTCACCTTCGATCCGAATTTTCCAGATCCCGATATCGAGCCGGCCGACGTTCTGTTGCGCGTGCGGGCCACGTCCCTGAATTATCACGACATCTTCACCCGCCGCGGCATGCCCGGGATCAAGATTCCGCTACCGGTGATCATGGGCCTGGATGTCGCCGGCGAGATCGTCAAGGTCGGCTCCGACGTCAAGGACTGGAAGGTCGGCGACCGCGTGCTGGTCGATCCGCTCAATCGCGTCGAAGGCGGCTTGATGGGCGAGACCATGAATGGCGGTCTCGCGGAATTGTGCAAGGCGCGCGCGCATCAGCTCGTGCGGATTCCCGACAACGTGAGCTTCGAGCAGGCCGCGGCGCTGCCGGTGGCCTACGGGACCGCGCACCGCATGATGACCACCAACGGTCATGTCTCGGCGGGCGAGAAGGTTCTGATTCTCGGCGCCAGCGGCGGCGTCGGCGTGTGCTGCGTGCAGCTCGCCAAGATCGCCGGAGCCTATGTCATCGCCTGCGCGGGGTCGGAGGAGAAGGGGCAGCGGCTCAAGGAAGTCGGCGCCGACGAAGTCATCCTCTATACCCAGGAAGACTTCATGCAGGTGGTGCGGCAGCGCCATGGGCGCCCGCAGCGTGCCGGCGGCGGCTCGTCCGTCAACGGCGGCGTCGATGTTGTCGTGAACTTCACGGGTGGCGACACCTGGGTGAAGTCGTTGCGTACGCTAAAGCTCGGCGGCCGCATCCTCACCTGCGGCGCGACCGCGGGCTACGATCCGGCGGAAGACCTTCGCGTGATCTGGACCTTCGAACTGCAGGTCCGCGGCTCCAACGGCTGGGAGCGTGAGGACATCGAGAAGCTGTTCGCGCTGGTTTCCAGCGGAAAGCTGCGCGCGCAGATCGACAAGACGTTCCCACTGGAGCAGGCGGCGGAAGCGCTGCGGATGCTGGAAGACCGCAATGTGTCCGGCAAGGTCGTGGTGACGCCATGACGACGCCGCTCGACCAGAGCCAGATCGAGGCGATGCTGAAGCAGTCGCCGTTCATCTCGTTTCTCGGGTTGACGGTGACCGCGCTCGACGCCGGGAAGCAGGAACTCGTCATGCGGGCGCCGATGAGGCCGGAGTTCGAGCGCGAACCCGGCACCAGGCAATGGCATGGCGGTCCGATCGCGTCGATCATCGACACCGTGGGCGACTACGCGCTGGTGATGTTCGTCGGTCGCGGCCTGCCGACCATCAATTTCCGGGTCGATTTCTTTCGACCCGCAATCGATACCGGATTGGTCTGCACCGGAAGGGTGCGTCGGCTGGGGCGCACGGTGGGGGTCGCCGATGTCGACGTCCACGACGAAAAGGGTGCCTTGCTCGCCATCGGACGGGCAACCTATGCAATCTAGAATGTCCGCAAGCGCAGGGCCGCGATGAAACCACTCGCCGACAGGATCGCTCTCGTCACCGGCGCAAGCCGCGGCATTGGCCGAGCGATCGCTGTTCGGCTGGCGCAAGACGGCGCACTCGTCGGCGTTCATTACCGGTCCGAAAGCGACAAGGCGAAGCAGACGCTCGAGCTGATCCGTGCCGAAGGCGGCGATGGTTTTCTCGTTGCGGCGGATCTCGCGGACCCCGCCGGCGCCGCCCGTCTCGCGGAAGCGCTGCTCGGCGAGTTGCGGATGCGGCGCGATCCGCCGTTCCTCGACATCCTCGTCAACAATGCCGGCATCGACGACCGCAAGACCATCGAAGAGGTCTCCGAGGCCGACTTCGATCGCATGATGCAGATCAATTTCAAGTCGCCGTTCTTCCTGATCCAGAAGCTGCTCCCGGTCTTGGCGGACGGTGGCCGTATCATCAATATTTCGTCGATGGCGGCGCGGCTGTCGATTCCGACCATGGCGGTCTACGCATCGAGCAAGGCGGCGCTGTCGACGCTCAGTCGCGTGCTCGCTGCGCATCTCGGGCCGCGCGGCATCACCGTGAACGCGGTGCTGCCGGGGGCAACCTCGACGGATCTCAATCCCATCACGTCCGATCCGCAGCGCATCCGCGCGGTCCGCGACACCGTGGCGCTCGGACGAATCGCCGAGCCCGGAGACATCGCGCCCATCGTTGCATTTCTGGCATCGCCCGAGGGCGGCTGGATCACCGGCGAAACCATCGAAGCGAGCGGCGGCCAACGGCTATGAACGCGTATCCTGCCCGCGGTTTTTTATTCCCCAGGCCGGTGTCCGGCAGCAATGATCTGCCTTTGCACGCGTCATGGCGAGCATGGCCGTTGCAAAAGACGACGCTGCATTTTTCACGTTTCCTGTTGTGCAATGCATTCTGTAAAAGCGATGCGTGGCCCGTGATGGAGACAGAACCCTGATGGATCGGATCGATCTTAAAATTCTTGGTTGCTTGCAGGACGACGCGATGATGCCGCTCGTGGCCGTCGCTGAAAAGGCAGGCCTGTCCAGTTCGCCCTGCTGGCGACGGATCCAGGTCCTGATCGAGAAGAAGATCATCCGCCGCCGCGTCGCGCTGCTCGATCCGAACCAGGTCAACGTGCCGGTGACGGTGTTCGTTACGCTCAAGACCAACAGACATGACACCAAGTGGATGACGTCGTTCGCCCGCGAGATCGCGAAGATTCCGGAAGTGACCGAATTCTACCGCATGAGCGGCGAAGTCGACTATCTGCTTCGCATCGTCGTGCCCGACGTCGCGGCATATGACAGCGTCTACAAGCGGCTGATCGGTGCGGCGGAGCTCTTCGATGTCTCTTCGAGCTTTGCGATGGAGACCATCAAATATTCCACTGCGCTGCCACTCAACTACGTCAAGGTATGAACCGCACCCGCTCTAGCACGAAATCTGCAAGCCTTTCACGACCGAAACCGTGAAGCCAGATAAATCAACGACCGTTTAATTGGAGGGACCATGAAGAACATTTATCGAAGGACGATGATGAAGCGACTGGCGAGCGTCGCATTTTGTGCAGGGCTCGGCGTCGCGAGCCTGGGTGTCGGCAGCGCATCGGCCCAGCAGACGGCGGATACGTCGCCGGTGCGGATTGGGGTGCTCACAGACATGTCCGGCCTGTTTGCCGACATCTCCGGCCCCGGCGCGGTGGTCGCGGTCAAGATGGCGGTCGACGATTTCGGCGGCAAGGTGCTCGGGCGCCCGATCGAGGTGATTTCCGCCGACCATCAGAACAAGGCGGACGTCGGCGTCGCGGTTGCGCGCGAGTGGATCGACCAGAAGAAGGTGGTGATGCTCGCCGACCTGATGAATTCGGCGGTGGCGCTCGGCGTGATGGAGCTTGCGAAGGCGAAAGACCGCATCGCGATCGTCAACGGCGCGAGCACGTCGGTCATCACCAACGAGAAGTGCACGCCGAACAGCGTTCACTATACGTGGGACACGTATGCGCTCGCCCGCGGCACGGCCAATGCCGTCGTTCGCCGCGGCAAGAAGAAGTGGGCGCTTCTCGAAGCCGACTATGCCTACGGCCACCAGCTTGCGAACGACAGCCGCCGTTTCGTCGAGCAGATCGGCGGCACCGTGGTTTCGGAGATCAAGCATCCGATCAACACCAGCGATTTCTCGTCATTCCTGCTTCAGGCGCAGAACTCCGGTGCCGATGTGATCGCGCTGGCCAATGGCGGCTCCGACACCATCAATTCGATCAAGTCGGCGGCCGAATTCGGCATCGGTCGCGACGGCAAGCAGCAGGTCGTCGGTCTGGCGATCAATTTGAACGACACCAAGGCGCTCGGCCTCAACTCCGCGCAGGGGCTGCTGCTCACCGAGGCGTTCTATTGGGACCTCAACGACGAGACCCGTGCCTGGTCGAAGCGGTTCATGGAGAAGTTCGGCAAGATGCCGACCTCGACCCAGGCCGGCGACTACTCGTCCACGATGCACTATCTGAAGGCGGTTACTGCGGCCGGCACGCTGGACACGCAGACCGTGATGGCCAAGATGCGCGAGATGCCCGTGAACGATTTCTTCGCGCATAACGGTCACATCCGGATCGACGGTCGCATGGTGCACGACATGTATCTCGCGGAAGTGAAGAAGCCGTCGGAGTCGACGGGGCCGTGGGATTTCTACAAGATCCTCGAGACGATTCCGGGCGATCAAGCGTTCCGCCCGTTGTCGGAAAGTGCTTGCCCGCTGGTCAAGAAGTGACCAACTGGTAGCCCGTCGCGGCGATTGAAACTGTGGTGGCCCGCGCGCATCGGCGAGCGGGCCACCATTTTGAATTTACCTGGAGTGGAAGTGATGTCCTGGCCGTCCCGTAATCTCGGTTGCTGTTTCGATCCGTCGAAAGATCCGTCCAAGGTCGCGATCATCGACCTTCGCCGGCCCGACCGTTCGGACGAAGTCACCTATGCCGCCCTCGACGCCGCTTGCGATGCGGTCGCACGCGGCTTGCTCGCCAAGGGACTGAAGCAGGGCGACCGCATCGGCATCATGTCGCTGAATTCCGCGCCGATGATCGCGGCCTATCTCGGGATCATGCGGGCGGGCATGGTCGCGGTGCCGATCTCGTTCAAACTCGCGCGGGAAACGGTCGAATACATCATCAAGGACGCCGATCTTCGCGCCGTGTTCCACGATCGCGAGCGGGCATCGCTGGTTCCGGATCACCTGCTCGGCATCGATTTCGATACCGCGGACGGCTACGCCGCGCTGCTCGACCCCGGTCCGTTCACGGCCTTCGAACCGAAGGGTCGGGAGGTCGCCACGATTCTCTACACCTCCGGCTCGACCGGCATGCCGAAAGGCGTGCTGCTGTCGCATGAGTCGCAAATGTGGGCGCTGGACACCGCGGCACGGGCCGGCGACCGTTCGCAACAGCGCTACATTGTCGCCGCACCGATGTTCCACATGAACGCGACGATCAGCGTCAAGTCCGCGCTGCAGGCAGGCGCGTCCATGGTGTTGTTGCCGACCTTCGATGCACGGCTCTTCGCCCAGGCGATTGCGAAATATCGCGTCACCTCGCTGACGTCGGTACCGACCATGATGGCGATGCTCGCGCGCGAGCGCGATCTTGTTGAAACGCTCGACTTCTCGTCGGTGACCAGCGTGATGATGGGATCGGCGCCGTTGACCAGGTCGCTGGTCGAGAAGGTGCAAAGCCTGTTCCCGGGTGCCGCGACCAGCAACGCCTACGGCACCACAGAAGCGGGGCCTGGCGTGTTCGGGCCGCATCCCGATGGTCTGCCGCGGCCGGATACGGCCCTCGGCTATCCGACGGCGGGCGCACTGGCGGAACTGCGGGAGGGGCCGTCTCCGGATCAGGGCGTGCTCTACATGAAGAACCCGATGGTGATGGAAGGCTACAACAACCGGCCGGACAAGACCGCTGAGGTGATGCACGACGGCTGGTATCGCTCGGGCGATATCATGCGGCGCGACGAGAACGGCTTCTTTCATTTCCTGGGCCGTGCCGACGACATGTTCGTGGTCGGCGGCGAGAATGTCTGGCCGGGTGAAGTCGAGAAGCTGGTCGAGCGGATGCCGGGCGTGCATCAGGCCGCGGTCGTACCCGTGCCCGACGAGATCAAGGGCATGCTGCCGTTCGCCTTCGTCGTGCTTCAGGATGGCGCCAAGATCGACGAGGCCGCGATCAAGAAATTCACGATCGACAACGGCCCGGCCTTCGCGCATCCGCGCTTCGTCGAGTTCCGATCCGCGATTCCGCTATCGGCGACCAACAAGCCCGATCGCCGGCTGCTGACCCAGGAAGCCGAACGGATTGCAATCGAGCGCCGGGCAGTCCGCGAACGCGCATGATCGTCGCCGGCGAAATCCGGCTCGATGATGTGCAGGTTTTCGCGCCTTTCAGGAGCGTCTTAGCCCGAGCCGGCTGATTTTTTCGTTCAAGGTCCGATGAGGGATCTGGAGGAGTTCGGCAGCCTCCCGGGTCGCGCCGCGAGATCGGGCCAATGCCTCCTCGATCACCGAGCGCTCGAAATCCGCCAGCCGCTCGCCCAACGGCTGGGGCGGCGAGTCGAGGTTTCCGGCCGATGGAGTCACCGCAGCGATCCAGGGCAAGCCGAGCGCGAACCGTTCGGCGAGCAGCTTCAACTGCCTCACATTTCCTGGCCAGCCGTGGTTGAGGACCACGGCGGCGTCGGCATTCGAAAGCTGGGGCGTCGGTCGGCCCATGCGATCCGCCATGGCCGCCGCGAACCGCTCGAATAACAGAACGGCGTCGTTTCCCCGTTCACGCAGCGGCGGAATTGCGATCTCCGCCCCCATCAGCCGGTAATAGAGGTCTTCGCGGAACTTCCCCTCGCGCGCCAGATCGGCCAGATCGAACTTCGTGGCTGAGACCACCCGGACATCGATGGCGATGACCTTGTTCGACCCGAGGCGCGTGACCTGCCGTTCCTGGAGCACGCGCAGCAGCTTGGCCTGGGCCGCAAGCGGCATGCTTTCTATCTCGTCGAGAAAGATCGTCCCCTTGTTGGCGAATTCAAACTTGCCCATTCGGGGGGCGGAGGCGCCGGTGAAGGCTCCCGCTTCGTGGCCGAACAACTCGCTTTCGACGATGTCCGCCGGCACCGCCGCGCAGTTGATCGCGACGAACGCCGCCGTCTTGCGGTCGCTGGCGTCGTGCAGCGCTCGCGCCACGACTTCCTTGCCCGTCCCGGTTTCCCCGAGAATGAGGACATCGAGCGGATAGCGCGAAAGATCCGCCACGAGGCGGCGCAAGGCCGCGATCGAACTGTCCTCGCCGACGATGGTGGAGTTCAGGAATCGCTCGATATCATCGTGCCGCTCCAGCATCTGGACGCGGCGCTTCAGCCGGAATTGCTGGACGGCATTGTTGAGCGTTCCGATCAGTTGCTCGGGCACATACGGCTTCGTCAGGAAATTGAACGCACCGGCCTGAATGGCCGAGACGGCCATCGGTACGTCGCCGTGCCCGCTCAGCAACACAACCGGCAGATCCGGCCATTTCGTGCGGATGACCGACAGCAGTTCGAGACCGTCCATGCCTCCCATCCGCACGTCCGAAAGCACGACGTCCAGAGCTTTTCCGGTCATCATGCCCAGGGCGGCGTTGCCATTCGTGGCCTGCAAGACTTCGAAGCCGTTCAGGGCCAGCCATTGCGCGAGGGATCGGCGCAGCGGTGCGTCGTCCTCGACAAGAAGCACGGTCGTCGGCGGTGGTGCCGTCATCCCCTACTCCGCCGCCGTTGCCGCGCCGTCGACGCTCGACAGCCGAATCGTGAAGAGGGCGCCCCCAAGCGGCGAACGTCCGGCAACGATCTCACCATGGTGGTTGGAAATGATCCGATGCACGGTCGCCAGACCGAGGCCCAGCCCTTCGCCGGCGGCCTTGGTCGTATGGAACGGCTCGAACAGCCGGTTGCTCGCGTCCTCGTCGAGCCCGCCCCCGCTGTCATGCACCCTGACGACGCAGGTTGCGCCGTCTAGACCTCCTTCGACGCGGATGGCCCGGACCGAACGATTGCGCACGGCGTCGATGGCGTTCCCGAGCAGGTTTAGCATCACCTGGTCCAATTGGGCGCTGTTGCCGGGGACAAGAAGAGGCCGGTCGATCTCGTTGCAGAAGGAAATGCCGAGATCGGCGAAGCGGAATTTCAGCAACTCGGCGATACGGCCGATCGACGAGGCGAGATCGACCTCGCCGAAATCGGCGTCGTCCCGGCGCGCCAGCCGCTTCAACTGATCGGTCAGATAGGAGACGCGGCCGATGGCCTCGCCCATCACGTCGATGTTCGAGTGCACGGCATCAATATCCATGCGCGCGGCGAGCAGACGGGTGGAGGCGAGATAGGTTCTCAATGCGGCAAGGGGCTGGTTTATTTCGTGGGCGAGGCCCGCGAAGGCCTGGCCGATCGCGGCAAGCCTTTCCGCCTGGGTAAGACTGTTACGGGTCAAGTCTAGTTGCCCCTGCGCGCGCTGACGTTCCACGATCTCGTCCGCGAGCTTGAGATTGGCCTGGCTCAGTTCTTTCGTGCGCTCCGCTA
>Ga0209952_1000346_pt1 | contig 94248 bp, 84 predicted proteins | sample ThiBiot_750_biof_2_FD_183951 | JGI IMG/M metagenome (GOLD analysis project Ga0209952, IMG submission 183951) | Wastewater bioreactor microbial communities from Cape Town, South Africa - Thiocy_cont_750_biof (SPAdes) | ecosystem: Engineered > Bioreactor > Thiocyanate-remediating >...
GGTAATCGCCGCCGTCAGCGACGTCTTGCCATGGTCAACATGACCAATCGTGCCAATGTTGCAGTGCGGCTTCGTCCGTTCAAACTTCTCTTTGGCCATCTACGTCCACCTCTTACCGCCGGGCACATGCGCGGCTCCAGATCGGCGGCTGGTTACTCAAAAAAACGGCCCTGTTCAAGTCATAGGTTCTGAGCCAAGCTCCCCCTACAGCAAGCCCGGAAAGGGCCATAATCAAGAAGATCAAACGGGAGATACCCTATGAATGCGCAAGCCGCCGCCAAAACAGCCGCCAGTCCGCAAACGCCGCCGCTGCCGCAAGCCAGGCCGGAAGCCGTCGGACTTTCGCGATCCGGCTTGCAGCGGATGTCCGACGCGTTCCGCCGCGACATCGACAAGGGCACCACACCCGGACTTACGGTTCTGGTCGCCCGGCGTGGCCAGATCGGCTGGTTCGAAGCGCTCGGCAAACAAAACCCAACTTCCGACGCCGCCATGCGCCACGATGCGATCTTCCGCATCTTCTCGATGACCAAGCCGATCGTCTCGATGGGGATCATGGCGCTGTTCGAAGACGGCAAGCTGCTGCTCGAACATCCGCTCGCCAAATACATTCCGGAATTTGCCGAACAGAAAGTCGGAATCGAACGCGACGGCAAACTCGAACTGGTGCCGCTCGCGCGACCCATTACAATTCAAGATTTGTTGCGACATACCTCCGGGATCACCTACGAGCACACCGGCAACGGCCCCATCCACAAGATGTATCAGGACTCGCGGCTGCGCAGCCGCAAGATCGACAATGCCGAGCATGCGCGCATCGTCGCCAGCCTGCCGCTGGTCGCCCAGCCGGGCACCGAATGGAACTACAGCCGGTCGACCGATATCCTCGGCCGCGTCATCGAAGTGATTTCCGGGCAAACGCTTGGCGCCTTCCTCACCGAACGAATCCTTGCTCCGTTGCGGATGACCGAAACCGCGTTCCACACCAGCGCCGACAACAAGCACCGCCTCGCCGAACCGTTTGCTACCGATCCTTGGACCGGCGAGCCGGTCAAATTGTTCGACATGCTCGAGAAGCCGGCGATGGAATCCGGCGGCGGCGGATTGCTGTCCACCACGATGGACTATGCGCGGTTCTGTCAGATGTTGTTGAACGGCGGCGCGCTGGATGGCGAACGCATCATCGGTCGCAAGACGCTCCGCTTCATGACGTCGGATCACCTCGATCCCGCAACGAAAATCAACGGCACGCTGCTGATGCCGGGTCACGGTTTCGGCCTCGGCTTCTGCGTGCGAACGCACGAAGGAATGGCGTCCGTCACCGGCTCCGCCGGGCAGTTTTTCTGGAGCGGTATCGCCGGCACATTCTTCTGGATCGATCCAACAGAAGAACTGTTCGCCGTCTTCATGTCGCAAGGCCCGGGCCAGCGCGAATACTTCCGCAACATCGTGCGCAATCTGGTCTACGCCGCGGTGGACTAAATCCGCGGGGCAATTTCCTGAAGTCGCGATGATCGGACCGGACCTGCATTTTGCAGGCGGTCGCTATTCCCGCTCGCACCATTCCGTCCCCACGACACAAAACGGCATCCGGGTCTGCGGCAGATCCTTTCTGCATAAGCCTACAACCCGATTTCGATCCGGGCGGACACTATGCCGCGCTGATTGCGCCGGTTTGCTGCGATAGCAAATCGCGAAGGCACCCCAAGCAATTTCATACTTGTGAATCGTTCCAAACAAGACCCACAATAACTCCAATAAAACAGGAGGAACTGATGGATTCAGCAACAAAGAAGATTTCCGGCGGGCAAAAACGTGCCCCGAAAGGCGGACCGACGATCAACGGATCGACCTATGTTCGCCCCGCCGAAATGGAATGGAAGTCAACCCAGATCGACAAGGTATGGCTCAAGGTTCTCTACGAGGACAAGGCGAAGGGTGAATCGACGGTCTTGATCAAACTCGATCCCGGCGCGCATCTCCCGTTCCATCGCCATCCGGAACTCGAGCAGGCCTTCGTTCTCGAAGGTTCGATGTACGATCACGACGGAATCTGCAAGGCAGGCGAATATGTCTGGCGGAAGCCGGACTCCATTCACGAGAACCACTCGGATACGGGTGCACTCGTTCTGGCGATCTATCGCAAGCAGAACATCTTTGTGAACAACGCCGTGGGCTACACGACCAAAAACTGACAGGGCCGAAATCGGCACTGTCTGCCGCGCGTTGAACACCGCCGGCCAATCACCAACCATAAAATTCGAGGGGAGACGTGCCATGTCTGTGGAAATCAATCGCCGAAATTTCATGACCATATCCGCTGGCGGCGCGGTTCTTGCAGCACTTCCCGCCGCACCAGGCTGGACCAAAGCGGCCGCTGCAAAGCTGGATTACGGCGTCGCCAGCATCGACCCGTTGTACGCGGTCGCCTACGTCGCATTGCAGAAAGGATTCTTCAGCCAGGAAAACCTCGATGTAAATTATTTGAATACCCAGAGCGGACCGCGCACCAAACAACTGCTCGCCGCCAGCCAGATTTTCGTCGGCACCTCCGGTGTCAGCGACGCCGTTGCCCTGAGCATCGCCGGCAAACAAGCCAAAGTGGTCTTTGGCTTCGATCAGCGTGTTCCGTTCGCCAATATCATGATCCGCAAGGACGATTATGATGCCGGCCGCATCCGCAGCGTCAAGGACCTGGCCGGCAAAAGCATCGCGGTCACTCAACCGCAAGCCGCAACGTGGCTGATGGCAACCTACATCGCGACCAAGTTCGATATCGTCGACAAGACCAAGATTCTCGGTCTCGGCGACTTCGCAACGATGCTGGGCGCCTTGAAATCCGGCCGCGTCGATGCAGCCATCTCGACCATTTCGATGATCGATTCAGCTCATCAGGAAGGCTGGGGGCACACGTTGTTCGACGTGACCGACGAAGCGGAATGGAACAAGGTCTTCGGTGGGAACGTCCCGGGGGTTGGCTGTTACATGCTGGAGGAGACGGCTGAGAAGCAAGGCGACACCGTTCAGGCGTTCGTCAACGCTATGTCCAAAGCGCAAGCCGTGCTCAACGCCAGCACCCCCGAACAGATCAGCGACATCATTTTCAAGGACTATCTCGGCGGATACGAGCGCCCCGCCATTCTTCGTGCTCTGAATGTCTACAAAAAGGGAGTCTGGAGCCAAAGCAACGAGATTAGTGCCGAATCCTACAATCGGCTGACCAGCATCATGAGCCAGGGCAAGATGTACACCGACGCCGAACTGGCCAAAGTGCCATTTGAGCGTATGGTCGACATGAAATTCCTTGCCAAAGCCAAGCGGGCGTAAAAGGCTAAAGGATACGTTGGTTCGCAATTGACCGTTATGCAATGGAGTGATGGACCAGCCATCCTCCATTGCAACTGTCGGGCTTGGGATTTCGCATGATCGAACTTGACGGCATTGAAAAGATATATCTCTCCAAGACGCGCGATGTGCATGCCATCGGCAACATCTCGACGACCATCAAGGAAGGAGAGTTCGTCTCCATCGTCGGCCCGAGCGGCTGCGGCAAAAGCACGCTGCTGCACCTCATCGCCGGCTTTGACGAGCCTACGGCGGGAGGAGTCAAGATTGCAGGCAAGCCGGTTAATCCGGGCACGGTGCCAAGCAATCTGGGATACATTTTCCAGAAAGACACGGTTCTGCCGTGGCGAAGTGTACGCGACAATATCGGTCTCGGTTTGCAGTACAGGGGCATGCCGCGGGCCGATATCGACCAGAAGGTGGCGGCGCTTCTGAAACTCGGCAATCTGCAGGGATTTGAAGACACATTCCCACATCAGCTGTCGGGCGGAATGCGACGCCGCGTTGCGCTCCTGATGACGCTTGCGTGCGAGCCGCAGCTTCTCCTGCTCGACGAGCCATTCGGCGCCCTCGATACCCATACGCGAACCTTGCTGCACAAGGAACTGATCAACATCTGGCGGCAGATGCGCCAGACCATCATTCTGGTCACGCACGATCTCGATGAAGCGGTGACGCTCTCGGACCGCATCATCGTATTGTCGCGGCCACCGAGCCGGATCTTGCTGGATCAGCATGTAACCATCCCCCACCCGCGCGACGTTTTCACGGTGAGGGATACGCCTGAATTTGCCGAACACTTCCGCACCATCTGGAAAGTGCTGGGTCAGGAATTCCGCGACGCCCAGCAACCTGCCGATCTCGTTGGAGGTTTGCACTGATGGCCGATGTTCAGGCACTCAGCCTAAGCCGCGAGGATCGGCTTAGAACGGTCTCACGCAAAGCCTTCTGGCGACGATCCAGGCTGGCGTTCTGGCAAGTCGGCCTGGTGAGCCTTGCGATCGCGATTTGGGAGATCGGGACGCGCATCCCGTTCCTGTCGAAGAACCTGAATATCTTCGATCCCTTCTTCGTCAGCCGCCCATCGGCGATCATACTTCGGCTGTATGACTGGACGTTCGGCGTCAAAGCCGGGTTCCTGTGGCCCCATCTCGAAGCGACGCTGATTGCAACGCTGATCGGGCTTGTGGTCTCGGTCTCGACCGGTTTCGTCGTCGGCCTTCTGTTCAGCCAGAAGCGCGAACTGGCGATCGTGCTCAATCCGTTTATCGTCGCGCTCAACTCATTGCCGCGAATTGCATTCGTGCCATTGATCACGATGATTTTTGGTCTCGGCCTCGCGTCCAAGGTGGTGACCGCGTGGTTCATCGTGTTCTTTCTGGTCTTCTTCAACACCTTCAAAGGCGGCATGGCGATCGAGAAGGAAGTGATCGAATTCTGCCGCACGCTGGGCGCTAACGAGCGCCAGATTACCCGAAGCGTTCGCATCCCCAACGCCCTTGGATGGACATTCACCGCACTGCCGAATGCCGTCAGCTTTTCGCTGATTGGCGTGGTGATCGCGGAATTCGTGGGATCGACGACGGGCATGGGTTATCTGATCATCACGTCGCTGGCGACCCTCAACTCGGCCGACATGTTCGCCGCCTTGACCGTCCTCAGCCTGGTCGGTGTTATCCTCGTATCGCTATTCAAATTGCTGGAGCGACGGCTGATGCGCTGGTCACCCGAATTCCGCGACCAAGGCTAGAGCAAGGCTAGAAGCAAGGCTATCAGCACTGGCGGAATTGACGTGCTTTCGGACAGCCTCGCGTGCCCGAAAGCAGCCGTCCCGGCTATCGCGCGTGGACCGTCTGATTTGTCAAGGAAAGCAGATGGCCGCCCGGCCACTTGTCGTGGATGATCAAGTCCTCGGCGACCTCGGAGATAATCGCCGCGACGCCCTGCACCGATTGAGATGGCGCACGTACCGGCGTCAGTGCGACGCAGCTTCGGAGTTGTAGCCGAGGATTGCGAAGCCGCGTGAAATGTAAATGCTCGTCATTGACCGCTTCACCAAAGGAAATCTTCGGCAGCACCGCATAGCCGTGCCCCTGATAGATCAGTTCCTTGATCTGCGGAATGGAATCGATTTCCGCGACGTAGCGCAATGCATAGCCCTGACGATGGGCAATTTGATCCAGCACCCGACGCAACGCATGCTCGCGCGAGGTATGGAAAAGCGGAAAATTGGCCAACTCTGAAAAGGAAATCTCGGCGCGCTGTCGCAACATCGCACAGTCGTGCCCAATCAGGAAAATATCATCGGCCGCCAACGGAATCGCCGGGAGAGGCAGTGTGCGATCGGATTCGTAGAGAATTCCGACATCGAGCCGGCCGTCCATCAGCCATGCCAGGATGTCGCCACTCATCCCGTCGACCACCCGCAGTTCGATTTTTGGATAGCGGCGACGAACCGATTCCACGATCGGAACGGTCAGGATCGTGGACGTCGTCACCGGCAATCCAACCACAACGGCACCGGCGTGCTCCGTTGCCGCCTCGATCGCAGCAGCCCGGGCGATACGAACGTTTTCGACGATGGTGCGGGCGTGCGGGAGCAGCGCGCGTCCTGCACTCGTCAACTTCATCCCATGCCTGTGGCGGACGAACAACGAAACGCCGAGTTCGGACTCGAGGTTGCTGATCTGGGCGCTGAGGGCGGGTTGGGCAATACGCACCGCAGTCGATGCCGCCGAGATACTGCCCCGTTCGGCGATCGCAATGAAATACGTGATCTGCTTCATATCCATTGCAGCGGTGCCCTGTCCGGCAGGCAGCTTGGCCAAAGCAACCACCCCGGTCAATCGCGGTGTGGGCAAATGCTCGGCCAGGCTCGATCCTACACCCCAACCGGCCGGTTTTGGCACGCCGGCACGCGCCGCCTGTTAGCCACTCTTGCTGAATTACCCCGCCATTCGCGCGAGAATGGGCGGCACTTCAACTAATCGTCGCGCCACCGTCGATCACCACGGTCTGACCGGTCATGAAATTGCCCGCGGCCGATCCCAGGAACACTGCCGCGCCGGCGATCTCGTCCGGGATGCCGATACGCAGAAGCGGCGAGCGCGCGGTCGACGCCTTCAGCGTTGCCGGATCGTCCCACAACGCCTTGGCGAAGTCGGTCTTGATCAGGCCCGGCGCAATGCAGTTCACGCGAATATTGTGCGGCCCGTATTCGCAGGCAAGATTGCGCGCGAGTTGCATGTCGGCAGCCTTGGATATGCAATATGCACCGATGACCGTCGATCCCTTCAGGCCGCCGATCGATGACACGATAACAATCGAGCCGTCCTTACGCTCGATCATTTGCGGCACCACCATGCCGATCAGCCAGTTGTTGGCAACGATGTTGTTGTTGAGAATTTTGGAGAACTGATCGTCGGAGATGTTAGCGAGCGGACCGTAATACGGATTCGATGCGGCATTGCAGACCAGCACGTCGATCTTGCCGAACGCCTTGTTGCTCTCGTCAACGAGGTTCTGCAGATTTTCCTTGCTCGAAATATTCGCGGCGATGGCAACAGCCTTACCCTTGCCGAACTTCTCGTTGATCTCCTTGGCAACCGCATCGCAGACATCCTGCTTGCGCGACGACACCACAACATTCGCGCCGTGCTCCGCCATGCGCTCGGCGATGGCGCGGCCGATACCGCGTGTCGAACCGGTGATGACGGCAACTTTCCCCGACATGTCGAACAAGGTCATTAGGCTTCTCCTTCCACAGTTGTCCGCCGGCCATGCAGCTTCTGTCCGTCAAAGCGGAGAGCGCAAGCAACAAGGCGATCCGGTTATGGTTATGTTGTAGGCTGGGTCGCTTCGCTGCGCTCGCTTTGATGGTTTTCTCATCGCTCAAGCCAACTTGATCGCGCCGGCCAACTCCGCGCCCGATGGTTGATGCACGGCATCACGCGCCCCTTCGGCGATCCATGGCTGCTGGTTGACCATTGGAATGCGCCAACCGGTATGAACGTCGCCCGCCAGATGATCGAGCCGCGTCACCGAGACATTGTCGATGGTGAAGGCAAGGCCCCGCTCCGGCTGATCGTTGAGCGCCAGGCCGAGCGCGGCCTTGATGGTCCCGCCGTGCGCGACGACGACGATATCACCACCGGAATGCATGGCATTGAGGCGCGCGACTGCCCCTTTGACACGATGATAGAGGTCCATGAAACTTTCGCCGCCGGGCGCCGGATCGTCGATCGGCGCGAACCAGTAACTGCCGACCTCAATCGGGCGGCTGGCGAAAAACTCGGCACGATTGAGCCCCTGCCATTGGCCGAGATGCTGTTCCGCGAACGCCGCGTCATGCGCCATTGCATCCGGCCTGGGATAGCCCGCCTGCCACAGCGCGGCGGCCGTTTGATGCGTTCGCTTCAGATTGCTCGCATACCACGATGCATTGCGCGGCAGGATACGCGCCACGGCATCGAACACCATGTGGTCGCTGCAATCGCAGCCGATATCGGTCTGCCCATAGATGCAGCCACCGTCCTCGCGTACCGGCGCATGCCGCACCCACCACCATCGCGTCGATACCGCTCCGCCGGGTACGGTATGCTGCGCAACGAAAGGAGGCTTGGCGGAATTGGACATCGCGAACACCCTTTAATACTGTCTCGAGCGGATCGATCCGAGTTATAGCGTGCTCTCACGTCAGCGCCATGTCCAAACACGGTTGTGCGTCATGATCGCGCTTCAAACAGTGTATGAATTCCACCGGACGGCAAATATCGACCAAGAACAAGAACGGAGAGTTTCATGGGACGCCTCGAAGGCAAATCGGTCATCATCACCGGCGCGGGCAGCGGCATCGGCCGCGCGGCCTCGTTGCTGTTTACCAAGGAAGGCGCCCGGCTGATTGCAGTCGACCGGACTGAAGGCGTCAAGGAGACCGCCGAGCTAGTTCGCAAGGCCGGCGGCACCGCGGAGGCGGTGATAGCCGATGCAGGTTCGGAAAAAGATGTCGTCGCTTTCATCGACAAGGCGGTGTCGACATATGGCAGACTCGACGCGATCTGGGCCAATGCCGGCATCAGTGGCGGATTGGTGCCGCTCGCCGAGCAGACCGTCGAACACTGGCAGGAAATCCTGCGCATCAATCTGATCGGGCCGTTCCTCGCGATCAAATATTCGATCCCGCACATGGTCAAGCAGGGCCACGGCGCGATCGTCTGTACCGCGTCTGTTGCAGGCTTGAAGTCCGGCGCCAGCGGTCATCCCTATGCCGCATCGAAAGCCGGCGTTATCAGCCTGGTGCAGACCACCGCTTATTCGCTATCCGGCACCGGTGTGCGCATCAACGCGGTATGCCCCGGACTGATCGAGACCGGCATGACCAAGCCGATCTTCGACAATGCCAAGGACCGCGGCACCGAAGGCAAGATCGGGCAGCTCAACCCGCTCAAGCGCGCCGGCCAGCCACACGAGTTGGCGGCAATGGGACTGTTTCTCGCCAGCGACGAGGCATCCTACGTTAACGGCCAGGCCTTCCCGGTCGACGGCGGCCTTACCGCATCGATGCCCTATACGGGCAAGCCGATCTGAGCGTTTTCGAGCGAAGTGGATACCGGTTCGCGTGAAGGAAACGCGCTAAATCAAAATCATAAAGTTTCGGTTCTGATTCCGTCAGAACCGAACGAACTCCCAGCCTAACGGACCGCCGGTCACAAGCCGTCGAGGGACAAGCGCGACACACCCTGCCCGATTGTTCTCTGACGGTGGCGCAAGCGCTCGCGATGGAATGCATAGAGGCCGGATGCCACGATGATCGATGCGCCAACGATCATCATGGTATCCGGAATCTCGCCGAACGCGACATAGCCGAGCATGATCGCCCACAACAGTGCGGTGTAGCGGAACGGCGCGACCGCCGACAGTTCGCCAATACGCAGCGCCATGATAACGCAGTGATAGCCGACCAGCAGCAGAACCGCGGCGAGTGCCAGCAGCCCGGTGTCGCGGCCCGACATCGGCGACCAGCCGCCGAGCGGCAGCAGCATCGCAGCGCCTGTAAGCGTGACCATCAACGTAGTCAACAGTGTGATGAAGAGAGACGGAATCTCACTGGCGATCTTCTTGGTCGCCAGATCGCGCACCGTGTAAAATACGACCGCAATCAGCGCCAGGATCGAGAACTGGTTGAATCCCTCGGCTCCCGGACGAACGATGATCAGCACACCGGTGAAGCCAGCCGCAATCGCTGTCCATCGCCGCCAGCCGACCGGCTCGGCCAGGACCACCGCCGCGCCAAGCGTGATCGCCAGCGGCAGCGCCTGCATGATCGCAGCGATATTCGCAAGAGGCAGATGTACGATCGCTGCCAGGAACATCACGGTTCCGCAAACTTCGCCGCCCACGCGCAGGGCAACCGGTTTCTGCATCAGCACCCGCAACGGGCGCATCGCTCCCTGCTGCCAGGAAAATGCGACAATCAGGATGAATGCAAAGATTCCGCGCACCAGGATCACTTGGCCGAAGCTCATGTGATGAAGCACGGCTTTGCTGATAGCATCGTTGATTGTGAAGCCGGCCATGCCGATCACCATCAGCAGGCATCCGCGGAGATTGGGTGAAAGGGCCAAAGCAATATCCGGATCTGGCGCGTATACAGCGGCGCGGTTGGTCGGCAAGGCTGGGGAACGGGGCCGGCTGAGACTGCACGGCCGATACGCGACACAAGACAAGAGCACGGCGCGATCCGGACGTGATCGCACCCCTTCTATCGAGGCCAGCTATTTCGCGCCGGCCTTTTGCGCATACTCCCAGGCCGCCTTCGATAGCGGCACCGTCCGCTTGGCGGACTCCATCGCCTTTGCGCTTGCCGCGGTGCCATCGCGAACGCGGCCGGCAATTCCCTGCGTGATACAGGCAAGACGAAACAGGTTGTAAGCAAAATACCAGTTCAATTCCGGTACCAGGCTTTGCCCGCTGGCATTGCAATAGATGCTCGCGGCTTCTTCCATGGTTGGAATGTTGAACGCCTTGAGATCGATGTTGGCCAGGCCCGGCATGGTCCACTGCATCAGCAGATAGGTGAAATCGGCCATCGGGTCGCCGAGGGTCGACAGTTCCCAATCCAGCACGGCCTGAACGCGCGGTTCGGTCATATGAAAGATCATGTTGTCGAGGCGATAGTCGCCATGCACAACGGAGACCCGCTTCTGCTCCGGCATCGTGCGCGGCAACCATTCGATCAATCGTTCGACTTCCGGAATATGCTGCGTTTCCGAGGCCCGGTATTGTTTGGTCCAGCGATCGACCTGGCGCGCAAAATAATTTCCCGGCCTGCCGAAATCGCCGAGTCCGATCTTCTCCGGATCGTACAGATGAAGCTTTGCCAGTGTTTCGATCTTGCTGGTGAAGATGGCACGCCGCGCGGACGCCGGCTGACCAGGCAGCGCCGGATCCCAGAACACCCGCCCCTCTTCCATCGACATGATGTAAAACGCGGAGCCGATTACAGCATCGTCGCTGCACAGCGCGTAGGCCTTCGCAACCGGGAAGCCCTGTTTGCCGAGCGCGGCAATGACCCTGAATTCACGATCGACCGCATGCGCCGATGGTAACAATTTGCCGAATGGCTTACGACGCATCACATAGGAGCGGCCGGGCGTATCGAGTCGATAGGTCGGATTGGACTGGCCGCCCTTGAATTGCAGGACCGTCAACGGCCCCGCATAGCCTTCGACGTGATCGCGCATCCAGCCGTCGAGGCGAATCTCATCGATTCGATGACGCTCCTCGACCGGCTTGGTGCCAGAAAAATCCTCGTCGGTTCTGACGCCTTCGGTCACAGTGGCGCTCCCTTAAGTCTTCGCGGAAGCGCCATTGTGGAACCTCCGTTAGCGAGTATTCGAGGAATTGGCATACTTCCGAAGTTCAAGTCTGGCAATGGCGCGATTGTGGACCTCATCCGGACCGTCGGCCAGCCGCAATGTGCGGATGTGCGCGTAATCCTTGGCAAGGCCGGCATCGTCGGAAACACCAGCACCACCGAACGCCTGAATGGCGTTATCGATGATCTTCAGCGCCATTCTGGGCGCCGCGACCTTGATCATCGCGATCTCGAGTTGCGCGGTCTTGTTGCCGACCTTGTCCATCATGTCGGCCGCCTTCAGGCACAGCAGGCGATTCATTTCGATATCGGTGCGAGCCTCGGCAATGCGCTGCTCCCAGACCGAATGCTCGATGATCTTCTTGCCGAACGCGGTGCGTGACGACAACCGCCTGACCATCTTCTCCAGCGATTCTTCCGCCTTGCCGATGGTCCGCATGCAGTGATGGATGCGGCCCGGCCCGAGACGGCCTTGCGCAATCTCGAAGCCCCGTCCCTCGCCGAGCAACAGATTGCTTGCCGGCACGCGGACATTCTCCATCAGCACCTGGGCATGGCCATGCGGCGCATCGTCGAAGCCGAACACCGGCAGCATTTTCTCGACGGTAATGCCCTTGGTGTCGAGCGGCACCAGAATTTGCGACTGCTGCTGATGACGCGCGGCCTTCGGATCGGTCTTGCCCATGACGATCGCGATCTTGCAGCGCGGGTCGCCTACACCGGACGACCACCACTTGCGGCCGTTGATGACGTAATGATCGCCATCGCGAACGATGCTGGTTTCGATATTGGTGGCATCCGACGATGCGACCGCCGGCTCGGTCATCAGAAACGCTGAACGGATTTTACCGTCCATCAGCGGACGCAGCCACTCGCGCTTTTGCGCCTTGGTGCCGTAGCGCATCAACACTTCCATATTGCCGGTGTCGGGTGCCGAGCAGTTGAACACCTCCGACGCCCAACTGATGTGGCCCATTTCCTCCGAAAGCAGCGCGTATTCGAGATTGGTCAGACCCGCACCGCGAAATTCGTCGTCCTCGTGCTCGGATGGCGGCAGAAACATGTTCCACAGCCCTTCACCGTGCGCCTTCTCCTTCAGTTCCTCGAGCACCGGAATAACCTTCCAGCGCTCGCCTTCGGCATCCTGCTTCTTGTAGGTCGGCACGGCCGGACGAACGTGCTTGGTCATGAACGATTGCACCCGATCGAGCCATTCGCGCTGGCGGTCAGACATATTGAAGTCCATAGGACGATCCTCGCGGTTGTTCAGAAAATGCAGGTCCGCCGCCGTCATTCGGCAGCGGCCGCCGATGCCGCGCCGGATGGCGCATTGACACGGACGACGATGAAACGATAGTTTCATACAATTGTTTGAAATGCAATATCCAGTCCGGGACATGGAGCCGGGACATGGAGCCATGACAAAAAGTGGGATCGGCCGCCGCCGCGGCCGAATTCCAGCACACGGGATTCAGGGGCGCATCGCTTCGATGAAGTAGAACACTTCGACAGCAGGCGCCTCGACAACCAGGACACGGCCAGGATATGGCGACAGATCGCACACGGACCGCTATCCTCAATGCCGCCGAGCAGCTCTATGCGGAGCGCGGATTCTCGGACGTGACGATGCGCGATATCGTCGCCGCGGCGGACGTCAATCTGGCTGCCGTGAACTATCACTTCGGCTCCAAGGATGAACTGATCGCCGAACTGTTCGTGACGCGCAGCATCGCCACCAATCGCGAGCGGCTGAACGAACTCAAAAGCGCGGAAGAAGCCGGCGGCGGCCGCGCGCCGATCGATGCGGTGATGCGTGCACTGGTGGGGCCGACGTTACGCGGTTGCCTTGGCCCGGACCGGCAACGCGCGACCGCGGCGCGGTTCATGATCCGCACATCGATCGAGGCGGTACCGCCGATCCGCAAGATCAGAAATCGCGAAATCAGCCATTTGCGCCGATTTGCCGCCGCGATGCGGCGATCGCTGCCGAACGTCGCCGACGCGGATATCTACTGGGGTCTGCACTTCGCCCTGGCAATGGCACATCAGACCATCCGCGACAGCGAGCGCCTGATCAAGCTCTCTGACGGGCTATGCGATCTCGACGACGTCGACGGAATCATTTCACGTGTCGTCGCGGCGTCGATACTGGCATTGACCACCGGGCAGCCGGACACGGCAACCGCGCAACGGGCCTGACTGATAGCCCTGACGAAGGGACACTGGAGCGTCTGTGCGCCGGCCGCCGTCTCAGATTGTATCTCGTCGTGATACAGATGCATTGCAATGTGTATCTCGTCATGATACATTCATGACATGATCAAGAGCTTCAGGAACGCCGAGACCGAAGCCGCCTTCTAAGGCGAAGCGCGGAAGGGCTTTCCAGCCAATGTGCCCAAGGTCGCGCGCTGCAAGCTGCAGATGATCGCAGGGGCGACAGTTCTGGACGATTTGAAGGTTCCTCCCGGTAATCGGCTTGAAGCGCTCAAGGACGACCGGAAGGGGCAACATTCGATCCGCGTCAACGATCAGTACCGGATTTGCTTTGTCTGGACCGAGAGCGGAGCGAAAGACGTTGAATTCGTCGACTACCACTAGTCAGACTGGCCGATTGTGGCCTCGGAACAGGAGTCTGCACATGACCAAGAAACTTGCACCCATGCACCCCGGCGAAGTGCTCCGGGAAGAATTCCTTTTGCCGCTGAACATGTCGGCCGGCGCGCTCGCGAAGGCTTGCAACGTTCCGCGCACCCGGATCGAGCGGATCGCCAGTGAAGAAACCAGCATCACCGCGGACACGGCGTTGCGTCTGTCCCGGGCATTCGGCACCACCGCCGAATTCTGGCTCAACCTGCAGAACGCGTATGACATGCGCGTCGCTGAGCGGCTGATCGCTCGTGATCTTGCCAAGATCGAGCCGGTCTCCAAGCGTGCGGCCTAACAGCCATCGCGGCACCATCGCCCCGACGATGATCGCGATGACCGAGCCTTAGACCGGATCGACATTCAACGTAACCAGATCATGGCAGCGGCGAGGTGGATAAAGCCTGTGAAGTGAGTGGTTCTGCGATCATAGCGCGTTGCGAAGCGCCTAAAGTGCTTGAGACGGTTGAAGCAGCGCTCGATGCGGTTGCGGTGTTTGTAGGCAGTGGCATCGTGAGGGATGATAATTTTGCGGGTTCTGTTCGATGGGATGACCGCGGCGGCGCCCATGGCGGCGATGGTCGCCCGTAGTGCATTTCTGTCGTAGGCCTTATCAGCGAGTACCGCCCCGGCAGTCTGGTCTTCCAATAGGGCGGGAGCCTGAGTTATATCGCCAACTTGCCCGGCCGTGACGATGAAGCGGAGCGGGCGGCCAAGCGCATCAGCCAGCATGTGAACCTTGGTGGTCAATCCGCCTCGGGAACGCCCCAGCGCCTGATCTTTGGCCCCCCTTTTCCGCTCGCCGCCTGCTGGTGGGCGCGAACGATGGTGCTGTCGATCATCAGATACTGGTTGTCACGATCGGCGGTCAGCGCGGCGAACACGCGCTCCCAGACCTCAGCATGGCACCAGCGGCTGAAGCGCTGATGCACTGTTTTCCACTTGCCGTAGCGCTCCGGCAGGTCGCTCCAGTGTGCGCCCGACCGCAAGACCCACAAACATCCGTTCACAAACAGGCGGTTATCCGCAGCCGTGCGTCCCGGATCACCAGCCTTGCCCGGCAGCAATGGGGCAATCTTCACCCATTGCGTCTCGGTCAACTCGTATCGTTTCGCCGCCATCATCAGCTCCGTGTCGAATCACGGAGCTCTATGAATCAGCGATTAAACCGCTTGGGAATCCTGAATGTCGATCGGTCCTAGGGCGTTGACCGTTAGACTGGCGGAAGGACCTCATTGATGGAGCGGGTGAAGGGAATCGAACCCTCGTATTCAGCTTGGAAGGCTGCTGCTCTACCATTGAGCTACACCCGCATTCGCGCGATGCACTATCACGGTCGCGGCAAAGGCTCAACCGCCCTGCATCGGATTGCCGCGCCATCCCGCATGGCACGGACACCCCGTGGACCCACCTCAATCGTCAGAAAATTCCGAGAACATCGCCCGTGTCAGCCGCCAGCCACGCGGCTTGGCCCGTTTCGGAACCTCGCCGGGCGGATGCTTCATGATGACGGGCTTGCTCTCCCTGGCACGATAAGGCGGTGGCCAATTGGCCAATCGGGTCTGGCCTGTCTCGGCGGGACGAATATAGGCACGCGCGGATCGGTGTCCAACGCCTGCATGGGGATCGCGGGTTCTGGCCACGGCGCAACCTCCTGTTGCCTCAGGCTTTCGCAAAATCATTGACGAGAGGTTAAAGCGATCCGGCAACTCCGCCACGTGCGACCTCTGAGCGCAGCCGCCGCAATCGGCGGGTTGCCGGTTGGCTGCCATGCGGTGGATCAGCGTGCTACCATTCGGCGCTTGCTTTATAGTCAATTGACTATAGCGATAGCGACGACCGCAAGACATCAGCACAGGGAAGTCACCCATGGCTCAAGCGCAAACTGTACCTTTTCATCGCCACCCCTATGCGGACGGCGGCCGCAAGCAGATGCTGATCGATGGCCGATGGGTCGATGCCGCATCCGGCAAAACATTCGAGAGCCATAATCCCGCGACCGGCGAATTGTTGGCGACGGTTGCCGAAGGCGACAAAGCGGACATCGACAAGGCGGTGGCAGCGGCGCGCCGGGCCTTCGAGGGGCCATGGAGCAAATTCACGCCGTATGAGCGGCAGAACCTGCTGCTGAAATTCGCCGACCTGGTCGAGAAGCATTTCGATGAGCTGAGCACCCTCGATACGCTGGACATGGGCGCGCCGGTGAGCCGCACCCGTGGGGGAAAGCTGCGCGTGCTGGGCATGCTGCGCTTCTATGCCGGTCAAGCGACCGCGATCCACGGCGAGACCATTACGAATTCGCTGCCGGGAGAGATATTCTCCTACACGTTGAAAGAACCCGTCGGGGTTGTCGGCGCCATCATTCCGTGGAACAGCCCCCTCACCGCCAGCGTCTGGAAAATCGGTCCGGCACTGGCGACGGGCTGTACCGTGGTGCTGAAGCCCGCCGAGGAAGCACCGCTAACGCCGTTGCGGCTTGGCGAGCTGGCGCTCGAGGCCGGCATTCCGGCTGGTGTCATCAATGTCGTCACGGGATACGGCGAAACCGCCGGCGCGGCACTTGCCGCGCACCCCGATGTCGACAAGGTGGCCTTCACCGGCTCGCATCTGACCGGGCAATCCATCGTTCGCGCCTCTGCGAACAACCTCAAACGCGTTTCGCTGGAGCTTGGCGGCAAATCGCCGGACATCGTGTTCGCCGACGCTGACATCGACGCGGCGGTGCCCGGCGCGGCGATGGCGGTGTTCGCCAACTCCGGCCAGATTTGCAGCGCCGGCACGCGCCTGTTTGTCGAGCAGCGGATCTACGACGAGTTTGTCGGCAAGGTAGCAGAGTTCGGCAAGGGCCTGAAGGTCGGCAACGGGATCGATCCCGAGGTGCAGATCGGGCCGCTGGTATCGCAGGAACAGCTCTCGCGCGTGACCGGCTATTTCGAGGTCGGCCAGAAGGAAGGCGCTTCCGCCGTCGTCGGCGGCAGGCGGCTGACCGAAGGCAACCTCGACAAAGGCTACTTCGTGCCACCCACAGTGTTCGCCAATGTCCGCGACGAGATGCGGATTGCGCAGGAGGAAATCTTCGGCCCGGTGATCTCGGCGATCTCGTTCAAGGACGCCGACGAACTGGTGTCACGCGCCAATGCCACCAATTTCGGCCTCGGCAGCGGCGTGTGGACGCGCGACGTCAGCAAGGCGCACAAGTTCGCCAAGGCCATCCGTGCCGGTTCAGTCTGGGTCAATTGCTATCAGGCGATGGATCCGGCGGTGCCGTTCGGCGGCTACAAGATGAGCGGTTACGGCCGCGAGTCCGGCATCCAGCATGTCGAGGAATACCTCAACGTCAAGGCGGTGTGGATCAAGACCGCCTGAGAGCCCTGGGTCGTTGCACGGTCGTAGCCGGGACAATCCGGCTACAATACCCCAAAAGCTCGCGCGAGCGCGTCAGGCACGCCCGCCATGGCCGGATCGATAACCGTCGATGGCGTGGGCAAGGAAAATACCAGCACTCAGAAATCCGAAAATTGCGGTTACGGTCTCAAACATCGTCATGGTCCTTCGCCCAGCGACACGAGGAAACGGCATGCGGGCCCGCACAGTCAAAAGGAAAACCGCCGCCCGCGTGATTCAGGGAGGTGCTGAGGATTCCCGGCAACAGCTTTGTGGCGGACGCCGGTTAAATATGGCCCCGACGCGGCCGGGAGAGCGCATAAACCATATTCTCGCCGCCCCTCTCCGCTCGCGCGCCTGACGAATCGACCGCGCGATAACCTTGCCGGCCCTCTCATGCGAAGCCCGGCGAGCCTGTCAGAGCAGCTGTTAAAGCCCAAGACCAGCTATTAGAGCCCAAGGCTCTCGCGCAGCCGCTTGATCTGCGGGCGGATGCGCTCGCAACCAAGCTCCCGATCGAACTTCGCGATCGCGCCCGGATTAGGGTCTGCACGCAGCCGTGCCAGAAGCTCGACGTCCCGCGAGCAGACGTCCTCGGCCGGAACCGGCGCGGCTTGCGCCTGCTGCTTATCCGCCGGCCTGGGCGAATTCGCACTGGCCGCAGGCGCCTGCGGCGGCGCGCCGACACTCTCGAGCAAGCGCCGGATTTGCGGTCGCAACCGGGCACAGACGACTTCACGCTGGAAGCTGGCTATCTCCTCCTGCACCGGGTTCGCGCGTAAACGAGCCAATCGCTGCTCATCGCGGCTACAGGCCGTCGCGGGATCTGCGGGTGCGACGGCAACTTGCGTGCCGGGCTGCGATGGCCTTGCCGGCGCGGTTGCCGAGGCTGGTGGCTTAATCGGAGCTACCGGCGGCTTGTCGAGCAGTGCCGGCCGCGTAGCGGCAGTCGCGGGGATGGTCCCGAAAGCGGGGGCTGCCGGCTCTTGCCCGGCAGTCGGCGCCGGCTCGATCTTCTTCAACACCAGCGGCACCAGAGGAATTGTTGCGCCACCAAGCGAGCCGTAAATAAACGGCTCCTGCCGTCCACCGGTCGTACCGAGCACATCGTCCCGAACACGACCGAGCGCGATACGGATGTCCAAGCCGGGTTCGGCGAGGTGCTTGAGCAACGCCGTTGCATAGGGACTGTTACGACCATCGCCATCATAAGAGACCGAGCCGGCCTTTGCCGCGTAAGCCACCAGCGTATCGGCGCTGACATCCTCGATCTTCCCGAGACCGCCGCGCATCGCCGAGCGGATTCCCGCCGATCGCATCTTCGTCGGGAATGGATTGTCGCGGCAGGCGTCGAGCAGGATCAGGCGTAACCGCTTGACCGACTGCAAGGCCCAGATAATGCGGTCGAGCGAGACCGCCTCGTCTTCCACGTCATAATCACGGCCAAGCTTGGCATCAACCGGCACGAGATAGTTGGTGCCGCCGATCTCGACGCCGTGACCGGCGTAGTAGACCACCGCAATGTCGGCGTTCTCCGCCGTAATCAGAAATTCGCGTACCGCGCGTTTGAACTCAACGACGCCGAGGTCGGTACGAGAGATCACGACCTCGAAGCCGACAGACTTGAACAGATTGCCGATGGCGCTCGAGTCACTGATCGTATTCGGCAGCGAGGTCGCATTCTTGTAAATCGAGTTTCCGATCACAAAGGCGACGCGCCGCTCGGCGGACGCCGCCGTGGTGAACAGCGCGCCCGCCAGCAGGCAGAAACCATAGATCAAGAGCTCGCGTAGTTTCATCGCTGCATCAGAATGATTGGCCGAAAAGCGGTTGACGATAACGCGGACGCGGTTGGGTGTGCTGGTGACGTCGTACTCGACGGGGCGGGCGGCCGCTGGCGTTCACATTCACAGTAATGACATCGGAATAGACCGCCGGCTCGTGAGGAACATGCCCCGCATCGGCAAACAGCAGACGCAACTGATGACGTCCCATGGGCAATGTCACCTTGGCCTCGGTCTGGCCGGTGCCGAAATGAAGGTGACTGAAGTCGTTCGGGATAGGCTGATCGAGCGGAGGCAGATCAGTATCGATCAAGAGATGATGGTGCCCGGTGTTCGGCTTCTCGAGCCCGGCCGGGGCGACACCCATGTTCAGCAGACCGAACCGGATCACCGTTTCCGGTTTCACGTAAGAGCCGTTTCGGGGATAGATGAAATAGACCTTGGCATCCTTGGGCGAAGGCTGCCGCTTGCCGGCCGCGGCGACCGGCGCTGCTGCCGGTCTGGCCTGGTCGACAGCCCTCACCTTGATCCGCGCCGACGTAAGCGGCGGTGAGTGCGGAATGTGGTCCTTGTCGGCGAAGACCAACTGCAGCGTGTGTTCGCCGGGAGTGAGCATCACTTCGGCTTCGGTCTGCCCCGCGCCAAAGTGCAGATGCTGAAAGTCGTTGGGTATTTCCTTGTCGAGCGCCGGTGTCGGGGCATCAATGATCAGGTGATGATGGCCCGAATTGGCCCGATCCGATCCCGCCGGAGCAACGCCCATGCCCCGCAGGCCAAAATGGATGGTGGCCTTGGTCGGAAGCGTATCGCCGTCCTTCAGACCGATGAAATAAACCGAAGAGCCTGCGGGCGACGGCGTCGGGCCGCCGGTCTGGGCGATGGCCGCGCCGCTGAACAAGACGAGACCGCAAAACGGCGCAAGTACACCGGCTATTGCTCTGTGTATCATCACAACTTCCCCCACTGCTGGACTTCTATCATCAGATTGAGCCCTTGGTCCGAGACGATATTGGTTTGCTGATTGAAGTAAACTGAAATCCGAAACCCTCTCGACAAGCCTGTAGTTCGACCTCACCAGGCAGTCACCCCCCGAAACACTGGGTCGCCTTGCTGAAATCTGTCGGGTATTGCATGCTGTGGGTTCAAGAACTTCTCAAACATACTGAGGGAGTCCGGGCGAGCGCCCCGGGAAACAACATGAGATTGGGGCTGTTGTTTCTGATTTCTCTCGTGGCCATCGGCTCGGCGGCCAGCTCGGCAGCCCATGCCCAGCGTGGCTTGATTGCCAACCCGTCATCCGGGTCCCCACCAGCGGCTGGCGTGCCCGCCGCCACGCAAAAACCTGCCAGCATTGAACCGGGTGATACTTTTCGCGATTGCGAAGAGTGCCCAGAACTCGTGGTGGTCCCCCCCGGTGATTTCGTCATGGGCTCGAAAGACAGCCAATACGAAAAGCCGGAGCGGACGGTCTCGGTCGCCCGCCCCTTTGCGATCGGACGACGCGAAATCACTTTCGCCGAATGGGATCAGTGCGCCGATGCAGGTGCCTGCAAGCATCGCCCCGACGATCGGGGCTGGGGCCGCGGCGCCCAGCCGGCCATCAACGTAAGCTGGGACGACACCAAGATATTCCTCGCGTGGCTATCGCAAAAAACCGGTCAGCGATATCGGTTGCCGAGCGAATCCGAATGGGAATACGCCGCACGGGCCGGCACCGTGACGCCGTTCTGGTGGGGGCGCGAGGCCGGCTCCGGCCACGCCCAGTGCGCCAATTGCGGCGGCCCGATAACTCAGCGGGTGGCGCCCGCCGCGTCCTTCCGGCCGAATGGATTCGGACTCTACGACACCGCCGGCAATGCTGCCGAATGGGTGGAGGACTGCTGGAATCTCACCTACCGGAACGCCCCCAAGGACACGACGGCGTGGACCAGCGGCGACTGCCGCCTGCGCGTGCTGAGAGGCGGCAATTTTTCCAGCAACGCCACGGAAATCCGTTCGGCCGCACGGTTTCGCTACGACGTTGACGTGCGCTACTACGCCAACGGCTTTCGCGTCGTCCGGGAGCTGCAATGAGATCGTGCATGCCGACCGCCAGAGGGGTCCTGCGGCCACTGCTGCTTGCCGGGGTCGGAATTTGCGCAAGTCCACAGACATCGCCGGCGCAGTCCTATGTCGCCAGCGGTCAGATCGGCTACCTGCACGAGTGGGAGATAAAGGCCAGCCTCGCCCGAACGGAAACCAGCGCCGGCACATCCTACGACGGACCGGTATCGTTACGGCATACCGGGCTATGCAGCGCCAATGGCATTGAGGAAAAGGCCGGAGTTGTACAACTTAAAGTTTTGCGATCCGGGATCGAGGGGACTTTGACCATGCCGGACGATAGCTGCCGGATCGTCGCCTCCGCATCGCTATCCTATACCGGGCTGATGAACTGTCGCAGCGGCCAAGGCGTACCGATCCATTTTTCGATCGACGCGGCCGCCTCTTCCGACACACCCCGGCTGTAGCTCAAATCAGGTCGGCCAGCCCCGATAAGCCCACTGCCAAGCCACCTTCCGCCAAGTCAGAAGGCAGTGTCATCCATTCGAATGTCCCAAAGGCCTTCCTCGGACAGCTTGGCAATCTCTCGCCTGATGAGATCCGATATCGCAGCTGTGGCAATAGAGGGATGACGATCGGCCGGCGACGCCAGGATGAGTTCCCGCGTAATGTTCGGCTTGGCGATCATCGCAATTTCCAGCCGGCCCGCGGCAACGTCGGCCCGGACCGCCGAAGCTGGCAATAACGTGTAGCCAAGACCGTCCTCGACAAAGCTCGTCAGCACACGAAACGAATCCGCCTCGATCAACACCTTCGCCAACAGCCTCTTTCGCGCCAACGCTTTTTCGATCATGACCCGAAGGCCATGAGAGTGGCTCGGCAAAACCAGCGTCTGCTCCGAAAGCCACTCGATCGACACTTCTTTGGATTCCGCAAGGCCACTGCCCTTCGGACCGACGACGACGATGTCGTCCCGTCCAAGCGTCTGGACCGAAAGATGGAAATCCACCGACGGCCCGTAAATCAGCGCCATGTCCATTTCGCCGCGGTGCAGCCACTCGACAAGGTGGCCACCGTAGCTCTCCACGATACAGAGCGAGATTTGCGGAAACTCTTCAATAACCCGCCGCGCGAAACGAGAAGACAACACGCAGCTCACTGTCGGGACAAGACCGAGCACGACACGCCCGGATGGCGCACCATTGACGGACTGAATGTCGTCACGGACCTGCTCGATTTGCCGGACAAGACCCGCCGTCCGATCCAGAAGCAATTGCCCTGCAGCCGTCAAAATCATTCCCCGGCCATTCCGGGTGAACAATTCGATCCTGAGTTCATGCTCGAGCAGCTTGATCTGCCGACTCAGCGCCGGCTGAGCCACACGCAACCGATCCGAGGCCTTGCTAAGACTGCCTAACTCAGCAACGGATTTAAAAGTTCTGAGTTGGCGCAAATCCACGACGATTGTTGCTCATATTGAAATTCTCACGCCGATGCTATGTCAATCGGCTATGTATGCCAAGCCTCTCTTCGTAACCGCAACTCCGCTCGAAACACGGCTTCCCTCAATCCGTCGGTTTCCCGACGGTCAGCGCTGCCGAAGATGCATCAGAATTGGGCGCGAGGCCGACGATATGCCTCGGCGTGGCTTCCATCGTTCGCTACAACGAGCGGGCGATGAGCAGCTTCATCACCTCGTTGGTTCCGCCATAGATTTTCTGGATACGAGCATCGACGAACATCCGCGAAATCGGATATTCCTGCATGTAACCGTAGCCACCATGCAGTTGCAGGCATTCGTCGGCGGTCTCGACCTGCTTCTGAGAACACCACCACTTGGCCATCGATGCCGTCACCGCATCGAGATCGCCGGCGATCAATCGCTCGATACACCAGTCGACGAATACCCGCGCGATCATCGCCTCGGTTTTGCGCTCAGCCAGCGTAAAGGCGGTGTTCTGAAATTCGATGATCGGCTTGCCGAACGCCTGACGTTCCTTGGTATAGTCGGCCGTCAAACGCACCGCGCGCTCCATTGAAGCGACCGCGCCGATTGCAATGATCAGTCGCTCCTGCGGCAACTGCTGCATCAGTTGCACGAAGCCTTGCCCTTCCTCTTGCCCGAGCAGGTTTTCCGGCGGGGCTACGGCATTCTCGAAAAACAATTCCGACGTATCGGCCGCAGCCAATCCGATCTTGTCGAGATTACGTCCGCGCTTGAAACCCTCGTTGCCTGCCGTCTCAAGCACGATGAGCGACAGCCCCTTGGCGCCGGGGCCGCCGGTGCGCGCAACGACAATAACGAGATCGGCAGTCTGACCATTGGTGATGAAAGTCTTCTGGCCGTTGATGACGTAGCTGTTGCCTTGTTTGCGCGCCGTGGTTCGGACACTCTGGAGATCGGAGCCGGTGCCCGGCTCGGTCATCGCGATCGCGCCGATCAATTCACCCCGCGCCATACCCGGCAGCCACCGGCGTTTCTGCTGCTCCGAACCATACTTCAAGATGTAATGCGCGACGATGCCGCTGCTGACGGACACACCGTTGCTCAACTCCGGAACGGCCTGCTCGATGTCCTCGAAAACCGCTGCATCATAGGCAAAGGTCGCCCCCAGTCCGCCGTACGCCTCCGGCACGCTCGGAAGCAGCGCGCCCATTTCACCCAACCCCCGCCAGGCAGAGCGATCCACCACTTTCTGCTGACGCCATTTCTCTGCATGCGGCGCCAAATCCCTGCTAAGAAACTTGCGGAATTGATCACGGAAGACGTCCAGCTCTTCAGTCATCCAGGACGAGCGATATTGCATCAAAACCTCACATTCAACTACGAGCGTCCACTACCGAACGACGACCTTATCACGGATAGAGCTCGATTCTGGATCGCCGAATGGCAAAATACACAACCGCACACCGAGCAATCATCCGCGATTGTCACGACGCGGCGAATGGCGACGCACCTGACGGAAATGATTTGCGAGAGCAGCGGCTAAGCGATCTTCCCATCGAAAATGCGTTTGCTGCCATTTGTTCATTGCCAGTATTTGTTGATTGACATTGTAGCGGAGCGACGTCGTCGAATGGTCGAACTGCCCATAGCGCATCTGCCCCGACCAGCCGGGATGCAGAACCCAAGTATCAATGCCAACGTCGATCGCTGAAATCCGTGCGACCGATTACTCGCCCCTCAATAAAACTCACTCTGGCGACACCCTTCATCTTCGCTTACGCAAACCTGACGCCGCTACGGGAAGCTCCGTTGATTCTTTTCGCCTATGCGCGCTGCAATATCTTTCGCTAAACAACCTTGACGTGCGACTCACTCGGCAAATCTGCCAGCGATGAAGGCGTACGGGTCAACAAATATCTCGACAGGCTAACCGACTCACATCACCATCCAACGTGCCGGCTTGTTAGTTAGCGCTCGATTTTTTCCGGATTGACGTGCGGCGTTTCGCCTTAGTGCGGAGCGACGAATCTAGAACTTGCGCTCGACGTCGTCTTTATTCCTATTCGCGACGATGCCGATCCTGGATGCACGCAGTCAAGCCAAGCTGTGCTATCGACAAATAAAATCAGCTCTACACGAGAATGAAAGTAGTTCTGCGCAACGGTTGTTACTAGGCAAATATACCCAAGTATCAACGTTGTTATCGCCCAAACAATTTCATTTTCGGATCACATTGCAAACACGATATGTGGCCAAGGTCTGATGGTGGGTGGGACTTCATCGGCAACATTGCAAACTCGGTAAGCGTAGCGATCGATTACGCGTATCAAGCGTACAGCATGTCCAACGTACAGCATGGAACGGCTGCTCGATTGATGCTGTTTGCCGATTTTGACACTAAACAGATAAGGGGACGATAGATAATGGCTTCACTGGCAACTCCACCGTTTGCGGCTTCGTCGAGCTGGAATACTTTGGTGCCGGACAATTCAACCTTCACGAAACTGAATTGGCCTGCTTCAACGGGTTATAACTACAGCATCGCATGGGACAGTTATTCACCGTCCGTTTACGTGGCATCGGCTTCCGATCCCGTCGTTCAAGTTACTTATCCTCCGGGATGGGGATATCCTGGAGGCACGGTGAGCGTTCACATGCCGGCGGCAGCCAACGGGGCCGCGGGTACCGACGGCGAACTGATCGTTATCGATGGCGACCTTGCTTACAATTTCTGGCAGTTCAATCGAACGAGCAACACGACTGCGAAGGCTGCGTCTTACGGAGCAGAAAATATCGTCACAGGTGACGGATGGGGAAGCAAGTCGCCGTTCCTGAGCGCGGGTATAACGGCCGTCGGCTCAAGCGAGCTCGGCGGATTGCTCATCCAGTCCGAGGTGGCGGACGGTTCAATCGATCATGCATTGCAGCTTGTCGTCGATTCGAAACTCGTGATGTCCGGCTTTACCGGCAGTGCGATTGCCGGTGACGGCAGCAGCGCATCGGGCATCGTCAAGGAAGGACAATTGCTCGCGATCTCGCCGAATACACCGATGCCGGCTGGGCTCTCCAAGCTCGGACAGGAAGTCTTTACGGCGATGCAAAAGTATGGCGCATACGTTGTAGACGTTGCCGGCGGTGTCACCAACATTCGCGTGCAGTCAAATGCATTCGACGATGCGACGATGACGGCGCTGTGGCATGACATGGGAAACATCACGCCACTGCTTCAGGCTGTAAGCGGCGGCACACCGAATTCGGGAGGCACCAGCGGTTCGTCCGGCGGGACTGCGTCGGGTTCGACCGGGGCAACGGATCCGACCGGATCTAACGGCACAACGACTCCGCCTGTCATCACGCAACCTCCTCCATCATCCGGCTCCTCGTCGACCAAGGATACGACTGCTCCCACCGTCCAGTGGGTCTCCACCAGCGGCTCCGGATTGAAGAACGGCACCGGCACTGTCGGTGCTGGCAGCACTGTCCGGCTTACGCTCAAATTCAACGAGTCGGTCAACGTCACCGGCACGCCGACATTGTCGCTGAACGATAACGGCACGGCGAAGTATGTAAGCGGCTCCGGCACGGATACTTTGCAGTTCGACTACAAGGTCGGAGCCGGCGAGAACACCCCCGACCTCGAGATCTCCCGATACAATCTGAGCGGTGTCAAGGATAAGGCCGGCAATGCCGTCAACGTCACGGGCGCGCCACACCAACCGGCCGGCACACTGGCGATCGACACCACCGCGCCGACGATACAGTGGGTTGCTGCCAATGGTCCCGGAGTGGTCAACGGCAACGGCACCGTAGGCGCCGGCAGCACGATACGGCTATCGATGAATTTCAACGAAGCGGTGGACGTCACCGGCACGCCAACGTTGAAACTCAACAGCAATGGCACGGCCAAGTATGTGAGCGGCTCGGGGACGAACACCCTGCAGTTCGATTACAAAGTCGGGGCCGGCGAGAACGCCGCCGATCTCGAGATATCCGGCTTCAATCTGAGCGGAGTCAAGGATAAGGCCGGCAATGCCGTCAACGTCACCGGGGCGCCGCATCAGCCGGCGGGAACGCTTGCCGTCCGCACGACCGCGCAGACACGGGCCATGGTTGCGGATGTGACAACCCCGACGCCGTCCGCATCCGATACTTCCTCCTCCGCGGTGGCGCCCCCTGTCGTGGATGGGACTCCCGCGGCTTCTGCCTCGCCCTCACCCTCTTCATCCGGGTTTGGGTTTGGGTTCGGAGCAGGTCTGAAGTCCTGGTCCAGCTTCGATGATGGCGCGACCAGCGCAACACGATTGGCATTCAGCAACCAGACCACGCTCGGCTACGGCGGTTTTGGAGCTAACGCAGGCGCGGCCTCGACGGCGGCCGATGGATCGCTGATGTCGAAGGTGGCCCTGCTGAGTCAGTATTCGGCATCCAGTTTTGCCACGCCTGCACCCGTATCCACCGCGACGTCTCTGCAGAGCGGATGGGACGGTGCCACGCAGACGCTGGCAAAACCGCATGGATAACTAAAACGAAGGCTCTGAATTCGACCTCGATGCTCACAGCACGACCGCACGATCGGGTTCGACAATGATTGACGCTTGCGTGCGAGGTAAAACCTCTCGCGCAAGCGTTGAGTAACAGGAAGGGTTGGCGGCGATTGGAAAAACACGACAACGAGACCCATCATCCACCTGACGGCGGCTTGAACGCGCTTGTGTTCATGCTGCGAACTCAGGGCGTGGGGGTTAGCCCGGAGCAGATTCGGCATCAATTTCCTGGCCGCCCTATCGGCGTGACGGAAATGATCCGCTGCGCGAAGGGTCTTGGCCTCAAGGCCCGCACCGTCACGAGCGACTGGGAGCGCCTGGCCCAGACGCCGCTTCCGGCGATTGCCGTCATGCGCGACGGGACTTTCCTCTTGTTGGGAAGGCGCGGCGAAGACAAGATCCTTGTCCAGGCGCTGAATTCGGCGAGACCATCGATGATGTCGCGCGAGGAGCTGGAGGCGGCCTGGGACCGTCGCCTTGTGCTCATGACGAAGCGCGCAACGCTTACCGACCTCGCCCGTCGATTCGACATCACCTGGTTCATGGGCGCCATTCACAAGTACAGACGGCTTCTGAGCGAAGTTCTCGTCGCCTCCTTCTTTCTCCAGTTATTCGGGCTGATCTCCCCACTTTTCTTCCAGGTCGTCATCGACAAAGTGCTCGTGCACCGCAGCATGAGCACCCTGGATGTTCTGGCGATCGGACTCGTGGCGATCGCCCTTTTTGAAACCATTCTCGGGTTTCTGCGCAGCTATATGTTCTCTCACACCACGAACCGGATCGACGTCGAGCTTGGCGCACGACTGTTCCGTCACCTGCTCGCGCTGCCGATCGGCTATTTCCAGGCAAGGCGCGTCGGCGACTCCGTGGCCCGCGTGCGCGAACTTGAGAACATCCGCAATTTCCTCACCAGTTCCGGCCTGACGCTGGTCATCGACCTGTTCTTCGTTATCGTTTTTGTGGCTGCGCTTTTCTTTTATTCACCTCTGTTGACATGGGTGGTTCTCGCGTCGCTTCCCGTCTACGTCGCCATATCAGTTGGCGTTACACCGCTGTTTCGCAGATACCTCGACGACAAGTTCGCGCGCGGTGCGGAAAATCAGGCCTTTCTCGTTGAAAGCGTTACAGCCGTCGAAACACTTAAGGCGATGGCGATCGAACCCCAGATGCAGCAGCGCTGGGAGGAACAGCTCGCTGCCTATGTCGCGGCAAGTTTCCGCGTCCTCACGCTCGGGAATGCAGCCAGTCAGGCTGTTCAATTCATCAGCAAACTGATCACCGCGGCAATTCTGTACCTCGGCGCGAAACTGGTCATCGCGGGCGATCTGTCGGTCGGTGAACTTGTCGCTTTCAACCTGCTGGCAGGGCGCGTCAGTGCACCTGTTCTTCGTCTGGCGCAAACCTGGCAGGATTTTCATCAGGCCCGCCTGTCGGTTGCCCGCCTCGGCGACATCCTCAACACGGTGCCTGAGCCGGCCTACAGCTCCAGCCGGATGGCACTGCCGTCAATCCGTGGCAACGTCACATTCGAACACGTCACGTTCCGCTATCGAGTCGACGGCCCCGAGATTCTTCACAAGATCAGTCTGGATATCCCAGCCGGGCAAGTCATCGGAATCGTCGGTCCATCCGGCTCCGGCAAAAGCACATTGGCCAAACTCGCACAACGCCTTTACGTCCCGGAAAGCGGCCGGGTGCTCGTCGATGGAGTCGACGTCGCCCAGGTCGACCCCTCGTGGTTGCGTCGCCAGATCGGTGTCGTTCTACAGGACAACGTTTTGTTCAATCGATCGGTTCGCGACAACATCGCCCTGGCGGACCCCGCTTTACCGGCAGAAAGCGTGATCGCGGCGGCGACCCTCGCCGGCGCTCACGACTTCATCCTCAAGCTGCCCGAAGGTTACGACACGATCGTCGGCGAGCGCGGCGGCAGCCTATCGGGAGGGCAGCGCCAACGCATCGCGATCGCGCGCGCCCTGGTCGCCGATCCTCGGATTCTCATTTTCGACGAAGCGACGAGCGCGCTGGACTACGAAAGCGAGCACATCATTCAGCAGAACATGACACAGATCGCCCGGTCGCGAACCGTGCTCATCATCGCACACCGGCTCTCTACCCTGCGGATGGCCGATCGCATCATCACCATAGAAGGCGGACGGCTGATTGAAGATGGTTCGCACGAAACACTTATCAGGAAAGATGGCCGATACGCCGCCCTGCATCAGCTTCAATCCGGATTGCACGATATTCGCGATGGCCAGATGAACACCGGCCATATCGTTCACCGCTCCAATCCAAGACAGCCTCCGCCGCTTTCCAGGCTGGATAAACATTCTGCCCCGTCGCCATCCTGAGGAGGACGACGGGAGACGTACTTCAATTGACCGCCTTCAAATACGATGATCACCGCGCCGATCTTCCCGGCGCCATAGCCGAACGGAAACCATGGACGCAATATCGGACGGCAAGTCTGGACTTTGGGCTCTACAGGTGCTGCTGCGCTTCCACGGCATCACCACGACAGTCGACGAGCTCCGCCAACTTGGCCGCGGCTCCATCGGCGTCGATGAGATGCTCCGCTGCGCGCGCGATCAGGGCTTCACTGCGCGTGTTCAGACAACCGACTGGGAAGGGCTAACGGCTCTTCCGCTGCCGGGCATCGTCTCGCTACATGACGGGCGCTTTCTGCTGCTTGGCTCCGTCAGTCGGGAAAAGGCCGTCGTCGTCACGTCGAATGCCACGCAACCGACGATAATGACGAAAGCGGATTTTGAGGGACAATGGGACGGCAGGCTCATTCTATTTAGTCGCGCCGACGCCGTCACTAGGCTCATATCGCACTTCGATCGAGCATCATTGCTTCGAGCCCGCGATGGTTTGGCAACTGCAGCACGGCTCGGCGCAAGCGGCGCACGCACGGCGGTTACGAGTCTTGCCGCCCGCTCGCGTACGCTCCAACGAGCCGTCGTCGAACGAGCATCGAGCGAACAGCGCCTGCGATCTCAGGAAATCGCTTTTCTGCCTGCCGCACTGGAGATCGTTGAGACGCCTCCCTCCCCGCTCGGGCGCGCAATCGGCGTAAGTATCATAGCGGTGTTCGCGATTGCGTTGGCCTGGGCAAGTATAGGCACCGTCGATATTGTTGCCGTGGCACCGGGGAAGATCATTCCGAGCGGCCGCACCAAGACGATTCAGCCATTCGACACCGGCGTCGTGCGCGCCATTCGCGTCCACGACGGCCAAGCCGTCAAGGCAGGCGATACCCTCGTCGAACTTGACACGACTGCGGTCGATGCCGAATTCGAACATCTGCGAGGCGATCTGATGTCGGTTCGCCTTGAGATCGCAAGGTTGCGGGCCGCGATCACCAACAGGGACAACCCCATTTCGGTATTCGCTCCCCCCGGAGATGCGCCAGCCGATCTGGTTCAGATGAATCGCGGCTTCCTCATCAGCCAGACGAGCGAACAGAAGGCGAAGCTTGCCACCATAGATGGCCAGTTGGCGCAGAAGGTCGCCGAACGTGACACGATCCAGGCTTCCATCGAGAAACTGAAGTCCACTATTGCTCCCCTGCAACAGCGGGTTGAAATCCGCGAACAGCTATTTCAGAAGGGTCTGGGATCCAAGCTGACCTATCTGACCGAGCTGCAGGACCTTGTCAGCCAGCGGCAGGACATTCTCGTTCAGCAGAGCCGTAACAGCGAGACCAACGCAGCAGTCACGGCTTTGGCGGAGATGCGGGCAAAAACCGACTCCGAATACGAGCGAAGCCTGTTCGACGAGCTTACCAAGGCCGAACAGAAAGCTAACGGATTAAAGCAAGACATCATCAAGACCGATCAGCGCAGGACCCTGCAAAAGCTGACGACGCCGGTTGACGGCATCGTTCAGCAACTGGCGATTCATACGATCGGCGGCGTCGTTACACCGGCGCAGGCGTTGATGCTCATCGTTCCGGCAGAAAGCCGCCTTGAGATCGAGGCAATGGTCTCGAACCGGGACATCGGCTTCGTGAGGGCCGGGCAACAGGTGGCGATCAAAATCGATACCTTCAATTTCACCCGCTATGGCCTGTTACACGGCACAATTCTCAGCATCTCCCAGGACTCTATCGCGCGTGACAGGCCTGGTGACAGGACTGGCGAAAGATCGCTAGGCGCCGAAACCGCCAGCAGCGAGCCCCGCGGCCAGGAATTGCTCTACGCAGCGCGGATTTCCCTCGATCGAACAAAATTGCAGATCGAAGACAAGGAGGTCAATCTGTCGCCGGGCATGGCTGTGACAGCCGAGATTAAAACCGGCTCACGACGGATCATCAGCTACTTGCTGTCGCCGCTCGCCCGTTATCGTCATGACAGCTTGCGAGAACGATAGGCGCTCTCAAACCAGCCATTGCGTCATGCCGTATCCCTGATTGGAAGCCAGGATCGCGCGTGTCTTGCTGTCGCAACCGATTTCGTCGACGTTGTCGATCGAGAGCAGAGCCGCAAGCCTGGAACGGGCGCGGTTAATCCGGCTTTTGATCGTTCCCGTCGTGGTCCGGCAAATGGTCGCCGTATCTTCGTAGGAAAACCCGGCCGCGCCAACCAGGAGCAATGCCTCGCGTTGATCGAAGGGTATCGCGCCGAGAGCCGCACGGAACTCCTTGAATTCCAACAGACCCTCCTGCTCCGGCGCCGATCGCAACGTCTGGGCATAGAAGCTGTCGGCATCTTCCACTTCGTTGCGATGCTTTCGAAGATCCGACAGGAAGCAATTCCGCAAGATTGTCGTCAGCCAGGCCCCGAGATTGGTTCCGGGCTGAAACGTATCGATCTTGCTGATGGCGCGCAGCAATGTTTCCTGCACCAGATCGTCAGCCCTGTCCGCCGAGCCGCTGAGGGACATGGCGAAAGCGCGCAAGTTCGGCTCTAGCGCCAACATTTTCTGTTCGATCGTAAGCTCTTTTGTATCGATCCTCTTCTTGATCCCGTTGTCGCTGTCGGTCATTGTCATCTCTCACTTATACATTTACTGGACAATAAATCCGTCACTGCAATCAAAGCGGACGCAAGACATGCAACCGTGTGTATGATCGGACGACCGCTATTCCTTGGCCCCTATCGGGGTAATCACATTGCGAACTCCTATTTGAGGCACACCCAATGTCGTTGGAAGGATACTTCGCTGCACTCTGAGCACATCGCCGGGAAGCAGCTCAGTATGTTCATCTGCATCGATGGTTTTGGCCTTGCCGTCCTGAACGCGAACCACTTGCAAACTACGCGTTTCGACAATTCCGTCCGAGTTTCCGACCAGGGTCGGAACGGTAAGCTGCGCTTCGACAAGAAGGCTCTGGTTGGTTTCGAACTTGATGCCGATGTCGTCGATATCCAGCCTTGTGCGCTGGAGTTCGGCTGTAAGAGACGCATTTCGTTCGCTCTTCAGATCGAATATTTTCTGGTCCGCCTGCGATATGCCCTGACGGGACCGCAAAATGAGGGTCTTGAAGCCCTGCTCATTCATTTCGATCTGGGCCAGCATCCGTTCAAGATTCATTTGTCGGGTAACGGTAGTCAGGCCACGCGCGATCAAATCCTTGACGTCCTTGAGCTCCTTTCCGACGCTGTCGTACTGCGCCCGGTTTGCCTGGATCTGGCGGGAAATCGCCTCGATCTCGCGTTCATACAAGCCGCGACTCCGCTCCAGGCTCTCGATCTGGTTCCGCGTCGCCTCGACATGAAGATTCAAGAGCGATCGTTCTTCATCGATCAACTGCGCCAGCGCGGAATCTTTCTCCGACTGCCGTATCAATTCAGTCGGAAACTGGATGTCACTCTTCATCGCAAGTTCGGCGTTCAGCCGGGCGCGTCGCGCGGTCAGTTGCTGGTATCGCCTGACAAGATTGCGCATATCACCTTTTATGTTGATCGTATCGCGCTCAAGCCGCATCAGGCCCGGATCGTTGAATCGCAGCCACCCGCCAGCAAGACTGACCGCCTGCAGAACGGTCACGCCCGGACGGAACGGATACTCGCCAGGCTTTTGCACGTCGCCCAGAACATAGACCGGCCGCGACTGAAGGACTTCAACCGATGTGCCTGGCTTGTCAGAAAGACCGGCTTTGGCAAACCGCTCGGAAATCCGGTTCGCGGCGTCCTGGGTCGACAAGCCATTGACGGGGATTTCCCCGATCGTCGGCATGAATACCGTTCCATTCGAACTGACCGTGTATTCGCCGCCTAGTTCGGGATACTGAAATATCTTGATCTTGAGCTTATCGTCAGGGCGAACGATGTAGTCGGACATGGCGCGAACCGCGTCACCACCAAGCATACAAAGAACCAGCGAGGTTGATCCGAGAACGTTTATCCAGGAACGGTTCCGCTTCATTGCAGCACCTCTATACTTTATCGACTATCCAATCGCTTGCTCGGCAGGGAGTGAGAATTCAAACGGGCGGCGTTGAGCAACAAGTGCGGATTCCACCTTCCAGAACCTGTCTCCGAACTTTCCAATCATCCGCTCGTCCACCTTGTTCAGGACCGCCCCGATGAATTCGGATGGCGCAGCTCCCGATACGGCGATCGCGCGCTCGACGCGCTCGAATTCCGTGCTTCCCCACTTTAGAACGAGGAGAATGCCATCGAGGTTCTGCGCGGCAGCGCGAAATTCAGCGCCAAGCTCGAGGGGCGGCAAACAGACAACAATCAGATCGTATTTGCTCAGGCGATCCTGGTCGCAATGCATCCACCATGCCGTCGTGCCGTCGATGTGATCGAGATTATCGACATCGAGAATATCAAGGCCGTTTCGCTCATCACGAGCGATGCTCCCCCGCAGCCATTGCTCACCAAAGGGCTCGGCGGGCCTGAACCAATCCTCTCCCTGGAGCGACCGTGAGAGTTCGTTCCGTCCGGCCCATACCAGCAGCACGTTATGCCCACAGCAGACCGCCGTCTGCGCAAGATGCTTCGCGATGGACTTCGCACCCTCCCGTGACACCGCCGAGGTAACGCCGATGGTGCGCAGCTTCGCGGCATCGATTGCGACCGTCGCCCGATGAAGGGTCTGAACCAGCATCGGGTTCGACCGGAGTTCTTCTCTTCCGACCGGCCGATGTCCGGAGCCGGCGCCGCCGGCATTCATCGCGTCGCGATGGCGCTGCTGGGGGATTATGCCGATGCACTCCAAACCGAGATATGCAAGCTGAGCGGCGGTCCGGACCGTACGATCCCTGAAATCAAGCAACAGGGCCAGGACAGATCCGATGGCGAGGCCGACAATCGTAGCGCCAAGAATGATGAGAATCTTCCGAGGCCCATCAGGCCGGCCCGGCGCATCGGCCGCCGTTATCACATAAGTATTTAGCCCCAACCCCTTCAGCCGCTCCCGCAGCAATGGAGACCTGCTTCCTTCCGGCTCCGCGCTGACGGGAGCCTGAAGCACAGTTTCTCCTATGGCGTTGGCGATCCGCGCAGACTTGTGAGCATCGGACGTCCTGACGCTGACGAGGACAGTGTGACTTGTTCCGATTCTCTTTACTGAAAGGCGCTTCAGGAGAGACTCGACAGCAATATCCTGCCGAATGCGGCTTTCCTCGAATGTCGCCTTCGGAACGCGGAATACCCAATCTCTGACGACCTGGAATGGCGTCGCAAGCGGCGTGAATTCGCTATCGTCGTAGAGCTTCAGTAGCCGAACCACCTTGGCGAGCAAGCCGCGCGAGCGAATGATCTCGATTTCGTTCTCCACCTGCGTCAAGTCGGCGCGACCCGCGGATATAACCGGCTCCGGTCCGGGCTGGAGTTCTCTGACATAGACCAATAACTGCGTTGATGCCGTATAACTCGCTGGCCTGAGAGCAGCGACCACCAGCCCGAGGACCAAAAACAGCGCGCCAACCATCGAGACGAGCTTCCAGTGCCGGCGAAGGCTCGAAAGCCCAAACATCCTCAAAGATGAACGTTCGCCGACAGGGCCCGACATTGGACTTCCGATCCTCATAAACCCTACCGCCAAGAGCTACGGTGCCGGCGGCCTCATTTCCATCGCCTCAAATCGATCGACAACACCGTGCCGGACAAGCGGTCACGCCAACTTGGCGGGCACAGTCGTCACGGACGGAGAGATCGTCGCACCAGCCGGAACACACTCAACCCGTTCGGAATCGACAACTTGCGCGGCCCTCATCCAGACAAGCACCCGATTCCAAACTCCCCAGTTCATATCCTCCATGATGAGTTCGTAGTCTTTCCGGCTCAGGCGCCGGATGATCAATTCGGCCACCATGCGAGACCGATCGGCTTCGAGGTCCCCTTGGCTCTCTTCGGCTCTGAGAAGATCCGGCCCGGCAAAAAATGAGGTAACCGGTTCCTCCCGTGCGGACCGGCCTTCGACATTCCGCGTCGTCCTGGCCCTGGCGTTCAAGGTCTCCGAATAGAGTTCGTTTCGCGAGATGTGCTCGCCATTCTCCAGCCGCTTGAGGACCTGGTTTCGAACGTCAGGTGGGGTGGTTTTGGAAAGGTAGACGCGGAGCGTCGAGGGGACCATCAATGCAACCAGCTTGGCGTCCGGCTCGACATTTCGGGCCAGCTTCATGAGATCCTGTGCGGCCCTTATTCTGAACTCGCACGATCTCTCAACCCATTTGACAAAGGCGCCGTGCGGCAACCGCTCCTTGACCCGGAGAAGCTCACGTCCAATCTCAACTGCATGTTCGGTAGCGGCCAGGCGCAAGGACTTAATTCGCTGTGCAGCTTCCTGCAATTCCGCTGCGGAAAGTTCGGCCTTCGACAACATGATCGCCCTCGTCTCAATTCAAAGAATATGCCTGATCAAAGAATATGCCTGACGGAACTTTTCAAAGAATGCGCTGCGGAAATTCGTTTATGGCCAACGCTATGATCGCGTCGGAAGCCATTTCAATGAAGCGAGCGGATGGGCTCGTGGTTCGGGCAAGCGAGGTAATCCTTTCGGACTACCCACAAGTCGCAGGACAATGATGCGGACTTCCAAATTACGACGCTGAAGGCCCGGTATGCCGGTCACTGCTATCCGCCCGCGCCTCCCTGTCATCGACTACGACGATGGGGCCGACGTATCGAATCGCCGCTAGCTCGGTACGAGACATTCGCTGAAGGCTATCAGAAAGAACGTATCCGCTATCAAGGATCGAGAATAACGCTCATTTGAGATGACACCGTCCTCATCCCTGCTGCCACATAATTTTTCCCGGCGATCATAATACAAAGCCCGCGCCGCCATTGCTTGCGACGCGGGCCAGGATGAGAGTGCAATTGCCTACGACTGGTATCCACCCTTCGAGATCGCATTCCCGCCTCTAAAGGCCCGGCGAAGGCGCATACGACCGGCGACCATCTGAGCGGTTTCCTTTGGATTCAAAAGGAGATCGAGCAGCTTTGTCGCGACACCCATGGAGAGCTTTCGCTTGTCCAAGCCATAACCGAGCTCATGAAGCCTTCCGAGATGGTAGTTCCAGAATTCCTTGTCCTTGAACTTGAGCGCGCTGGCTGACAGATAGGCATAATACCGTTCCATCAGTTCGCCGATCCGCGCATCACGCTCCTGTTTGGTCAAGTACCAATCCCCATAGGCCTGGCAATCGCCTATTTCCGCCGACACATATGCATTCATCTCGAGCGAAGTCGTCGTCGCTCTCGGATAGTGGATTCGCTCGTGCGCCAATACCTGGTGCACGAAGCCAAAATCCGCGTACCGAAGATGCTCCAGACACGCGCTGATATCCGCCTCCTGGGTCGGATTTGGAAAGAACCGTTCACTGTTGCGTATGAGATCGGAGCGATACATGACGGATGTCGGATTTCCAAACACCCTCAACATACCGAGCATGTGGGCACGGCAAATGTCGCGACCCGACACGACCGTCTGCGAATGTGGTAAACCGGCATTCCGAACATACCAGATATCCCCGCCACCGCTGAGTTGATACGCTCCGACGATGCCTACAGACGGCCTCTCCTCGGCAAGACCGACCATCTTTTCAAGGCATTCCGGGTAAATCCAATCGTCAGCCGATACCACCTTGCAATACTTGCTGTCCTCCGAAATATAGCCGAAAGCCCTGTTGTGGCTGGCGATGATAGGCAGGAGCGTTCCGTTGCTATAGACGCGAATGCGCCCATCACGCCGGCGATACTCTTCGGCGATGTCAAGTGTGCCGTCGCTGCTGGCATTGTTGACAATGATATATTCCCAGTTCTGATAAGTTTGAGAGAGAACACTCTCAATACATTCCCTCAAGAAGGCTTCACCGTTGTAGACCGGCGTCACCACGCTGACTAACGGGCTGCTTTGTACGCTCATCTCGCGCTCCCTATCGAGAAAGCATCTTCGCTCTCAATGTGAGTTTCCTTACTATTCTCCAAGAACAAGGTATCGAACTGCAAAGTCAGTCGCGATTGAAATTGCGCGACGTGATAGCCGACGCGAGCTTTGACCTCGTCCATTTCGGCAATCACACGATCAACTCTTGCCGTGACGTCTTCGGCGCTGCAGTTCGAGATATCCACGCAATATTCTGACAGGCCCAGGTCGCCCATCAGGGTCGCAACCTTGGGATGCGGCGACAAGGCCACGGACGGAACGTTCAGCAACGAGGCGAATACCACTCCGTGAAAGCGGCACGTCACGTAACAATCGACACCGGAGAGAGCAGCGAGCATATCGGTGATATTCGTGATGGGTTCGATCACGACACGATCCAATGCCAACGCCGGATATCTCTCGTGAACAGCCGCATCGAGATCGACAATGGCCTGTGAATCAAACCAGATATCACTGCTAAAGAGCTTGATCTTATACCCGCGGCCCAGCATCTGACCGCAAAATTCCGCGAGGCTGTCGATCAGGCGACAATAGCCTTGATCGTCATTAACCCAGTGCCGCGAAGAGTCGCCGTAAGCCATCGGCGCGATGCCGATCACCGTGCTTGTTTTCGCCTCGCTTGCTTTCGCTTCAACGGGCTTTCTCGCAATTTCCTTGGGCAGCCTCATGCACCAGACGTTATCGGCAACTATTCTCATCTTTCCCCGGAAGCCAATCTTCCGAAGGAGTTCGCCCGATGCGCGGTCTCGCAGAGATACGTAGTCGGCCATATTAAGCGTGCGCCTGACGAACCAGCGGCTCAAACGCCCATTCAACGGCCCCGCTCCGCTATTCAGGAACACGCATTTGACCCCTGCGCACTTGGCGAGGAGCATCCACTTGAACAGCGTATACGGAAATGCCCAGGGCCCGCCCCAGTCGAGGAGCTGGCCGCCGCCGCATATGATGATCATATCGAGCTGACAGACGAAGAACAGCGAGCGACTCAGGAACAGAAGTTCGCGCATGAACTGTGCGGGGCGCACGATCATTGCGCGCCTGATCGCATTGGCTATACGGAAAAGCGGACCAGCTTTCTTGGCCAGCGTCTTCAGCCTGTCCGCGTATCCGCCCGGATTGGCGTGATGCGATGCCGACGACCACTCCTGCTCGAACGGAAAGATTCGCTGCCGCATCGGAAAGCAGGGGATCCCGTGCCGGCGCGTTGAATCCTCCGGGTCCATCGACATGCCGGCAACGAATGCCGTCGGCCATCTTGCCCGGATGTTTTGAAGCACTGTCGCAATCGTGGCCTCGTCACCCAGATTGCCCGTGCCGCAATGGGCCAGGAGCCCGATCCGGTTGGGCTTGGGGAGCGCCGCACGGGCGGACCCGACGGGATCCGCCGCCCCGAACCAGCAACGATCGGCCGGTTCGGCGCCATGAACGCCGGTATCGACCTTGCTACTCATATCGATTGCACTCGCTGGTGGGTATGAGACGCCGGAGACCGCGATAGCACGGCATCCGCAGCCGCTTCTCCGCTCTTGAAGCTCTCATCCGTCCACATATACCCCCAATCGCCGTACCGACCGCAGTACGAAATGCCGATTTCATCGAGGTAGCCGTGAACCTTCTCCAAAGCGGTTGTACGATCGAGATCGAAAATGATGTTTGCGTAACGAAGATACATCGCTCGCTTGAAAACGATCTGGTCGCTCTCATGCAGAACATTGCAGCGTAGAAGATCGTTAATGACGGGCTGGATCCAGTCGTCGGGATGACCGGTAAATGGCTTGTACTTGTCCGAGAAATAGACTTCCGCCTGAATGCTCCCCATGCCCTTCGGCGCGTTGTTTGCCGACAACATGTGCGGAAACCCAAGGCGGGTAAAACATATGTCCTCGTCATAGAAGTATGACATATGCGCATCGGAGATATCTTCGCGGTCGATCCCGATGTTCACCAGGACGCAAGACGAACAGGCTAGCCGCCGCGAGGCATCGATGACATCGCGCGGCACGCCCTTGATCATGCGGATCAGTTCGGGAAGCGGAAGCGACGATATCAATGTATCGTAATTGGCCCGTACCCCGTTCGAGAACACGAGCTGCTTCAGATGAGGATCGACGGAGATCAGCTCATGCCCCAGCTTGATGTTTCCGAGCGGCACGAAGCTATTCAGATAGGAAACGAATCCACCCTGCTTCGGATACCTGAAGTGCGTGATGTAATGAATGTTTGGCGATGACGCAGAAAGCGCGCCGTGCAGCACCTCCTCCAGAGTCGGTCGGTAGATCCGTGGGCCCAGCCAATCGATACTCATGTTATCGGCGGTTGTAAGGTGATACTTGCGCGTATACTGCTTCGGAAAAAGCTCGGCGAACGTCGCGCCGAAGCTCGATACCAGCCAATCGCCATAATTTGTTATGGGATGCTCCGGCTTATGTTGTTCTTCGGCAAAATCGGAAATCACCTTTACGACGACATTTTCGGGCAACCCGTGGAGGTGAAGCTGGACCGGATGCTGTGGCCAATAGCCATGCCAATAGTTGTTGAGATTGATCTGAATCGTTTCATAGAGCTGGCCGACGCTGTCGGCGAACAACTCCTGAATACGCTCATCTTTCGTGAAGGAGATATGAGGGCCTACGTCAAAGACAAATCCCGAGTCATACCGGAACGACATCGTATGGCCGCCATAGTATGAATTTTTGTCGTACATGGTCGGCGTGATGCCCTCCTCCCGCAAGCGGTGACTTGCACCAAACCCGGCCATGCCCGTTCCAAGGATAACGATGTTCTGCATTGTTGTGCGCTCCTGTACTGTCGCGCAGATACGAAGTTAACCTTCGGCCGCCGAGAGTGACGGAATGCAAACGGACGTTTTTAATCGTGCTATTGCATTCTGTTCATCCCAGTCTTGCAGGAGATGTTCGTAGCGCTCGATTTGTCTCCGAGTGAGAGATTGGGGGTCCTTTCCAGCTTGAGTTTCCTGGTACCACTCAACAATCCAACGAAGGCTCTGATCCAGCGGCAACACCGGATACCAATCGAGGCCGGCCCTCGCCTTTGAGGTATCAAGGCGCAACAGCCGCGCTTCTTCGGGATGCGCCGCGCTGTCCAGGGTCCATGAGGCACCGTGTCCCCACGACATCACCAGTTTATCGGCGACCCAGGACACCGGTTTTGCATCCGCCTCGGCAGGGCCGAAATTCCAGCCTGATGCGAAATGCGCACCGTCTATCGCCAGCTTCTCACAGAGCAACAGATAGCCATGAAGCGGAGTGAGGACGAACTGCCAGGGTCGTATCGCCGAGGGATTGCGGATACGGCAGGGTCGGCGGCTCTGGAATGCCCTGATCAAATCCGGAATGAGCTGATTTGCGGTCCAATCACCACCGCCGATCGCGTTTCCAGCGCGTACGCTTGCCAACGCGACACCATGCTGGGAAAGCAATTCGGGTGGGAAGTAGGAATCGCGATACGCGCTGGTCACCAGTTCGGCGCACCCCTTCGAATTCGAATAGGGATCATGCCCCCCCAGCACATCGCTTTCACGGTATCCCCAGGTCCATTCCTGGTTCGCATAACACTTGTCGCTCGTGACGTTGACGACGACGCTCGGCAATTTGAGTTGGCGCACGGCTTCAAGCAGGTGAACCGTTCCCATCACATTCGTGGAATATGTCTCGATGGGTTGTTCGTAGCCGTACCGTACAACGGACTGTGCCGCCATATGAATGACGACTTCCGGACGGCACTCCGCGAGTGCCGATTTCAACCGTTCAAAATCACAAACGTCGCCTCGAATTGAACGGACGCACGCACCGACGTTCGCTTGCTCGAAAAGACTTGGCTCAGTCGGCGGATCAAGCGCATACCCGGTGACGTCGGCACCTAACATGTCCAGCCACAACGATAGCCAACTGCCCTTGAATCCCGTGTGGCCGGTAATGAAAACCCTGCGACGTTGCCAGAATGAGCGGTTCAACATGGTCGACTTAGCCCTTCATTGATGCAAATCGTTCGCTCTTCGCCGCAATTCTTCCGCGATCCTCGCCCCTATCCCGCGATGGCAGCCAGCTCGCGATCGGATGATGCCTGCGTCATCGACTTCAATACCGGCCATCGCATCTGCTGTTCGCGCCAGAGCGCATCGATTTGGCGTCCTGCCGGCAGAACGACATCGTCCAACAAGACGACGTCGTCTTTCTTTTTGTCACACCGCAAGATGCAATTCTCCGAAAGACCTATCGGCAAAGCTGCAAGGGAGCGTGCCTCAGCGGCGTTTTCGATCAGACCATAGGTGCAAAATCCGCCAACGCCGTCGAGGCGTTCACCTGCCTTGAGATCACGCTTCGCGACAGCGACCACCTCACAGACCGGCCCGCCTATCGGCGCTACGGTCGGATCGTGATCGATCACCGCCCGCCCAATCGTTGAGGCGATTTGAATGTGAGGAAGATGAAACGGCGTATAGAAAACATAAAACGGGCCATCGCCCAGCTTGTAGTAGGCCAGCTGCGCCTTCTTTAGCGGTGAGGATTCATGCACGATGGCGAAAGCCCCGGTGTGAGGCGCCGCGCCCAGCGCATAGTCGACCAAACCGGTCTCAAGCATCGCATCCGCAGGCAAGCGATCCGCCAGCTCCTGAACGTTTTTGCAACTCGGTCCAAACATTCCGCGGCGTCCCGCGCGGAATCCGGTCGCATTAGCCAGAACCGTCGTTTCCATGGACAGCTTCGTCGCATCGGCGAACGATGTTACTTTCCTGGCGTCCTGATCGTTCTTCTGGGCAAACGCCCGCTGCGTGTCGGGATTGCGATAATAGTCGACCATCCCCTTGATGTTGCCCGCAGCAACGACATGCAAACCCAGCGTTCGGAGATAGCGCAGCAATGTCATCGCGACACCGGGCTCGTCTCCGTCCGTATTCGTCAGAACCACACCCGCCTGGCGCGCGCGCTCGTTGAGGATCGGACCCAACAACGAGTCCAGCTCGGCATTGACCATCACGACGTGTTTGCGATGGTCGATCGCGTCTAGAACCACAGCGGCGGCCGCTTCCAGAGTGCCGGTCACTTCCACGATAACGTCGATGCTTTCGCATCTCGTCAGCACTGCCGGGTCTTCGGTGAGCACCGGCACTCCGTCGGCAATCGCGCGCTCGGCGTCCTTGATGGTCGATACGTGCTTCCAGCCGTAGATATTCGCCTCTTGAAACGCGCGTGCCCCGTGCTGCGGGGTCCGGTTGGCAATCGCGACGAGGCGCATTCCGGGCACAGGCGTTCCAAGCTGGAGAGCGATCGCGCGGCCGGTCGCGCCGGCGCCCACCATGCCTACGCGAATAGGACGTCCGGCCTTTTCCATCTCGCGAAGCACTGTATCGACAGCCATGGTTTACCTCCTCGATCGCCCCGTGATCAGTCAGTTCACAACATCTCAAGCGTCGTGCAGCTCGCCACAGCGCGCGGCGACAACGGCCAGTTTCGATCCTGTGCGGAAACCTCGGTAACGGGTAGAGGCCATACGATGCCGAACGCCGGGTCATCGAAACGCACACCACTGACCGCGGACGGCGTATAGAACGCCGACGTCATGTAGTGCATCTCCGTCGAATCCTCGAGCGTCTGATATCCGTGCGCGCACCCTTCCGGCAGGTAAAGCATTCGGCCGTTCTCGTCGCTCAATTCCACCCCGTACCATGCGCCGTACGAAGGTGACTCCGGCCTGAGATCGAGAACCACATCGAAGATCGTTCCCCGACTGCAGCGCACCAGTTTTGCCTCGCGCGCCGGGGCCTCCTGAAAATGCATGCCCCGAACCGTCCCGCGCGTCGTGCTCAATCCAAGGTTCGCCTGGACAGGCTCAAACGCGATACCCTGCTCCGCGAACTCCCTGACACACCACGCCCGCATGAACCGACCTCGATTGTCCAAATGCGGGCTTGGGTCGATGACGATCGCACCCGCAACAGATGTCTTCGCGAAATGCATGACCATCCTCAACTATGGGCTTTGCGCCCTTCATCTTATCAATGCTCGCCGCAACCCGCTGTTCCGGTTCGGAAACCGCCTTAAGGTTCCGTCCAACGCAATCAGTTCGCGCTCCCGGCAGAAGGAGCAACCGGATCAGGCCGACGGCGCAGCTCTCACAGCACGAAACAGATCGAGGTACAGCGCCTTCTCGCCTGCGATCAAAACGAGCATCGCGATGTACGTTGTGCCAAACACGCCGATATCCAAAGCAAGCCGCAGCGCCGGAATCAACGTTGGTGAATAGAAGGCATGCATCCCCAATGCGACGGCCGCGCCGACAAGGCTCGCAGTGAGCGGGCGAGCCAGGGCCGCCACGATATCGCGCACACGAATTCCTGTGCCGTGAACCGCCCAGATGGTGATTGGAATAACCTTAATCACCATCATGGCGGAATAGGCAGTCGCGACGCCGCGCGCTCCATACGGAAGCCCGGCCACAACTGCCGCAACCATAAGCGGCGCCGAGAACAACGCCATGTAGACGCTGCGTCTGATCAAGCCGAGCGAATTGAGCAACCAGCCTAGCGGATTGGCGATCGCAAACACCAGGATCGTCGGAGCCAGGATGCGGAATATCACGGCGGCATCCACCCACTTCGGTCCCAAGATCACGAAAATCAGGTCATCCGCAAACAACGCACACATGACGGTCAGCGGCAGCGTCAGCGTCACTACCAGCGAATAACCCCTCAGAAAGTATCGGCGGAAGCGACCGATATCGTCTCTGGTTCGTGACAAAGCCGCGAACGCGACCTCGCCGATCGTCGAATTGAGATTGTCGCCTGGAAAGTTGATCAAATGAAAAGCACGCCCATAAAGCCCGACAGCCTCAGTCCCCCATACCCGGCCGAGAAGAAGCTTGTCGGCATTAATCGCGATATACGAAATGAAACCGTTCAGCGTCGTGCCACAGCCGAACCGCAGCATCGACCGGACGCTAGCCGCCATCCGCAACCGCGGGCGCCCCGGAATCCAGCCGGTCGATAGCCACAAACCGATGGTTGTCGAAAGCGGGAGCGTGATGGTCATCGATACCAGGGCCCAGTACTCGTAGCCTTCCAGCGCCATCACGATCGATATGATCGTCCCGATCAAAAGCGAGCTGATCTCTATCGTCGCTGAAATGCCGAACGACATGGTTCTCTGCAGCAATACGCCATGCTGAATGCCGGCGGCGGTTATCACGAAGGTCATTGCAATGACCTCCATAATCGGGAGCAATCGAGGCTCGTGGTAGAACTTGCTTACCATCGGCGCTGCAACAAAGGCAATCAGCGTCAACATCCCACCGAATGCGACATTCAACCAGAACAGCGAGGAGGATTCTTCATCGCTTAGTACGTCGCGCTGGATAGCGGCCTGAAACAGGCCGAACCCGCCGAACATGTTCAGCACGCCCGTAAACGCCGTCACCATGGTGACGAGCCCATAGTCCGTAGGGTCCAGCAGACGCCCGAGAATCATGATCGAGAGAACGCGGATCGTAATTCCGATTCCACGCGCACTGACGTTGATAATGCCTGCGCGTACCGTTTTGCTTTTCAAGTCATGCATGGCATTCGCCGTCGCCGGAGTTCAGAGCAACAACTTACGGCCGTAGAACGCTTCGGCGTAGCCGCTGGGTGAATTGCACTCCATCCCCCGTAGCCGCATCAGCGACATGAAGGTTTCAGGCTCAAACCACCGCTTGTTGCTCTGGGATTTGAAAGTATTGACGATCAGACTTGCTTTCTTTTCACAGACCTCTTTCGGAAGAGGAATGAAAACGCCGGGTTGCCCTATATCGCCATCGTACTTGGGAATTTCGTACTCAAGGATGAGATGGTCCCTGAATGTGTTCCAGGTCAGATCGGCAATGAGCCGATGGTCCTGATGGGCATCGTGACGATTATGGGTGAATATGATGTCCGGCGATATTTCATGCTTGAGTTCTTCGAAGACATTTTTGATGTCGGCGCCGATGAATGGCATGAACCCATCTCGAAAGTCTTTCAGGATCATTCTTTTCATTCGAGATGGGCCGACGAACTGCTTCGCTCCACATTCAGCTTCCGAGGCACGGACGCCCCTCGCGCTGAATACGACCCAGTGAAATGCGACGTCACGAAGGTCCGCAGCCATCTGCAGCACGGCTCCGCCGCAGCCAATTTCAATGTCGTCGGAATGACATCCGAGACATAGAATCTGGAGTGGAGTTTCGCTGCTCCCCTCCGGCTTCAGGCGGAGCATGGTCATGCAACTTTCGCCACGTTCCGATACGGAACTGCCGACGGGCAGTCGCCCCACACCTTCCACGGCGGCTTGCTATCGTTGAGCTCCTCGAGGCGCTGCTTGTCCTTGAACGTATCCATACATTGCCAGAAGCCAGTGCATTTGTGCGCCAGAAGTGCCTGCTGCCGGATCAGCCGCTCAAATGGCTGCCGAACCAGTTCCTCGCCTGGATTGATGTGGCGGAAGATTTCGTTCCTGAAAACGAAGAAGCCGCCATTTATCCAGATATCCGATTGGCTCAACGCCGATACTTCGGCGATCTTTCCCTCCGGCGACATTCTGACGATGTCGAAGCTTGCGGTCGGCTGCACCAGTAGCAACGACGCTACCGCGTCGCTCTGCTGCAATTCATCGATCATGGTCGGGAGGTATAGGTCGCTGAGTCCGTCACCATAATTCGCAAGGAAATATTCCTCGCCCTTCAAATAGGGCTCCACCGCCTTGAGGCGTTCGCCAATCGTCGCATGCAATCCGGTCTCAACGAATGTAATCGTCCAATCGTCACTATCCCGACTAACAAAATCAATCTTTTTTCCGCCCTGCGACCAGGTGAAGTCGTTCGAAATCGACTCGTCATATCGTAGAAAGTAATCTTTGATGGCATAGCCTTTGTGCCCCAGGCAGAGAATGAATTCCCGGTGCCCGAAGTGCGCGTAGTACTTCATCAGGTGCCACAGGATAGGACGCGAGCCGATTTGCACCATCGGTTTCGGGACATCATCGACATATCCCCTGAGCCGCATTCCGGCCCCCCCACAAAAGAGCACGACCTTCATGTCTTTCTCCTCTCTGTGAACCGCTCCGCAGCTATCCGCCGCGAGCAAAAGCCTCAAGACGCCATCGCAGTTCTCAATTCCGCCGGAAGCTCATATCCATAACGCTTCATCCTCGCCTCATCGGCCATGTTGAGCACCGCGCCGATGAATTTCCGCCGGGCATCGCCGGCGGTTTCGAATCCCTGTCGTACAAGCTCGGATTCGGTCGCGCCCCATTTCACGACCAGCAGAAATCCGTCCAGTGATCGAGCCGCTGCGCGTACGTCCGGGCCTTCCGCGAGGGAGGGCATATCGACGATCACGAGGTCATAGAATCCCGCCGCATCGCGAAGAGTCCCATCCAGCGAGGCCGGGCGGCTCAATATTGCCTTGCCGTCACGCAGATCCGCGAGAGGAAGCACGTGCAATCCAGCCTGCACCTTCACGGCCATATCGAGCACGCTGGCAACCGGCTCTCCAGTCGCCCGACGCGGCGTGCCGGGCACGCCCGTAAGCCATCGCGAGACGGATGGGTTCTCCGAAGCACCATCGATCAGCAATACATTCTTGCCCAACGCTGAAACCGTATGCGCAAGCGCGACGGCAACTGTCGTCGTTCCTTCACCGGGCAGCGTCGACGTCACACCCACTGCCCGCAGTCCGCGCAACGATGGGTCGAGTATGGCCGCAGTGATATGCTGCAGCGTTCGACGTTCCGACAAGGGAGGTTTGGCGGCGCTCTCCGGAGAAACAATAACGTTGTCCTGCCGTCGAACGACACCGAGGCACGGCAGACCGAGAACATATTCCATCTGCTGAGTGCTGCGGATTGTGTCATTCATGACGTCCAGCAGGATCGCTGCGGTCGCCGCAATACCGAAGCCGAATAGCGCCGCTGCGATCACGATCAATGCCGCGGGCGGGCCATCCGCCCTGACGGGCGGCTCGGCGGCCGAGATGAGGTTCGCGCTCGGGCCAAGGCTTTGATAGAGTTCGCGCAGCGCCGGCGCTTTTGCTGATACGGCATCCGACACGCGAACCAGCTCCTGGAAGTAGACCCGGATCACACTGTTTACGATACGCGCGGCTTTATCCGGCTCCGAAGCCTTCAGGCTCACTGTGATGAGGTGGCTAGTTCCGACCTGCTTAACCTTCAATTTGCGTCGGATTGCATCCAGAGCAGCACTGTAGGCGGCGCTATCCTGATCGGCTTGGGGAGACGGATTTCCGGGGTCACGCTTTTGGAACTCAGCGACGAGTGCACCCGGGCCGGCGAATTCAGGATCCTTCTCGAGTTGCAATGTCTCGACGACCTGACTCAGAACATTGCCGGATCGAAGCAGCTCAATCTGGTTCTGGACCAGCGGAAGGTCCGCGCGCCCCGGCAAGATGGCCAAGTCGGCGCCGGTCAAAATCTGCTTGATGTAAATCAGAAGTTGGCTGGACGCGGTATATGTCGATGGCGTGAACGTCGTGTAGAACAGCCCGATCGCCAGGAAGACGGCGGTACCAAGCCCGATGAGTTCCTTGCGACTGCGAAGGCTTCCCAGTCCGAATGATGGCTTCGGCCGCGCGCCGATCCGGCTATCGGCCCTGTCTGTGCTGTAAACGACCGGCGCACTGCTTCTGGTATCCAGCATGTCTGTTTCAATCAAAGTGGGCGCCGTCGATGCCCTGTTCAGCTTGAGCAGACTTGCGAATCTACGCCGTTGCGGTGCCATAAAGCCGAATGGCCAACGCCCGCTCTGGTCCTCAGCTTGACCGCCTGCAGCCGCGCTCATAGAGCAAACGTTGGGTGACTATCCTCGTTCCGGAGCGAATGGGCAGGATCGGGGCGGTGTCTGCCGCGCTAAATCGCCGGCGTCGGAACGGAGCGTGGCGACCTTCCCTCGTTGTAAATCCACGCGCAGAAGGTGCCCATGATGAACCAGAAATACCAATTGAACGACAGGTAGAAATGCATGTTGTCCGAATAGGACTCGAGCATGTATGCGAGCAGGACGCACAACATGATGGCGATCCCAGGCCGATCCAGCCGCAACCCTCTCATCAGCGACAGCGCCACGGCCGCAAACAGCCAAACAATCGTGAGAACCCCCAGCAAGCCCATTTCGAAAGCCATTTGCAGATAGAAATTATGGCCATCGATGCCCTGGGGGCCTATCAGCGGAAAGAAACTCGGCGTGGACGCCTTGAACGACTCGAGGCCATGACCCAGCAGCGGCCTCTCCATGATCGACGGAATGGCGGAATCCCACAGCGCCTTGCGCCAGACATACGAATTGAGCCGTGTGCTGTCATTAAGCTGTGTAAAGCTGTCGACTTCCGTCGCGGCCGTAACGTCCGTCAATCGATCTTTCACACTTGGATCGGCAACGAGCAGAACCGGAACCAGAAAAAGGCCCGCAAGGAAACGCCGATCGATCCAAAGCGCATAGATCAGGAACATCAGCCCGCATGTCATCCATGCGCTACGCGTTTTCGTCAGCACAAGAAACATGGTGAGAACCGGCAGATACAGCGTAACCAGCATACGGACATGCGCTGTCACGCGGATGACTTGCGACGCCCTGATGTAGAGCGCCAAGCCGATCACAAGGACCAGGTAGAACGCATAGATGTTCGGATGCGAGAACGTGCTTTGCAGGCGGAAATCGGCCATGTCGGACAATCCACGAGCTATATCCACCACGGCATAAAGCGAGGGGGGGATAGACGATCCGATCACGACAAGGACGAAACGGGACAGATCACCGGAAGACCGGAAGATGAAAAAGGGAATGGCAAAGAACGCCCAGTACGAGAGCAAGACGAGAGCCAGCCTCAGCGCACCTCCGAAGTCTGGCGAGTAGAGTGTTGCGCCGAAAGCAGCCAGAAGGAACGGCGACCATAGTCCGACAACCGGGAATGGTGCGATCAACGGCCGCTGCGCCAGCATCACAAACGCAATCGCTATCGCCAATGCGTTCAACGCCGCCCCTACCCCCATCGACGAGGCACCGTCGCTCCCCCCCATCAAGTTGAAAATCGGATCGGAAGAGGCCCGGATCAAAAGAAGCCCGAACACGACGCCGCGCAGCGTGTCCCATACCGCTTCGTTATTAAGGGATCTGACCGAAGCCACTCCCCAGGTTCGGCCGGTGGCGCGATGCGGCGGATTACGACCTTCGCTGTCGATGAAGCCGGGTGCGGAACTCATGCTCGAAGTCCCTCGGCTTCGGCCCAGGCGTGACGACCACCGACCTCTCCTTGTTCCGCTTCCCGGATCGGCCGCAGCCAAGCCTCGGCTTCGCTGCGCCACGCTTCCGGCACTGCAGCGCTCGCTCTCCCCTGGCCAAGTCGGTCCATCAGTCGCGGAGCGATCAGAGCGCCGGCTATGCGGGGCAACTCCCTCCGCTGCCCATGCCTGAAGGCAAGCGCGGCGAAAACGGACGCGGCTTGCCAGCGCGATCCCGACCGCAGAAGCTGTTTGGCAAGGTAGCGCTCATGCCGCGCTTCGTCCGGCTCGATACCGCACCCGGCGGAGAGAACGGAATATCGTTCGGCGATGATCAAGCGACCAGCACGCATGCGCTCGACGTCCATGGACAGCGACTGGCCCCCCAGGCGATAGCCAACCAAAGGACGATCGACCGCGGCCAGCGGAGAGCGCTGAGCCAGCCTGATCCACAACTCCCAATCTTCCGAACCGCGAAGAGCAGGATCGAAACCGCCAGTTTCGCGCAGGAGACTGCGCTCAACAATCACCGATGAACCGGTCGGAATTGTATTAGTCTGCAATAGGCCGGCAAGAACATCGCCGCCCGCGACGTTGTGGTGTCCAATGATCCGGAGATGCTCGTCGACCGCCACAATTCCGGTGCAGCCCCACCGCGCCGAACCGTCGCGCAGCGCAGAGAGTTGCGCCACCAATTTATCCGGCGCCCACAGATCGTCGTCATCGCAAAAGGCAACCCACCGCCCGGCGGCGCATGCAATGCCAGCATTCCGTGCACCGGACACAAAGCGCGGCTCAGCGTGACGCACAACCTTGACCCTCGGGTCACGTGCGGCAACGCGACCCAACCACGCCCCTGTCCCATCCGTCGAACCGTCGTCAACCACCACAAGTTCGATCGAAACTCCGCGCTGCCGCAAGATAGAATCGATGGTCCGGGACAGCAGCGTCCGGCGATTGTGGGTCGGAACGACGATGGTTACATCGGTCACGATGGCGTTCCCCGTCTATTCAGCGGCTGGCCATCCAATCGCGCCGCATCGTGCCGACCCGCGAAACTCTCGACTAAATCCAACTGATTGATACGCGCCGTTCTTTTCGGGACAGATCGCGCGTTGGCCACGAAAAGCTCGGCGAGCTTGCGGCCCTCTTTTGAAATATCGTGCTGTTCCAGCACGCGCGCTCGCCCCGCCGCACCCATGTCCTGTATGAGAGTATCCGGAGCGCTCAGGCATCGCCTAATCGCCGTGGCAAGCTGGTCAACGCAACCTGCCGGGACAAGCCAGCCGCAGGTCTGGTCTGTGACAAGCTCCGGAATTCCGGCGATGTATGTCGTGATCACCGGCCGGCCGAGCGCCAGCGCCTCCATCAACACGACCGGCAGCCCTTCGGCCAGACTCGGCAAAACAAAAGCTCTCGCACCTTCAATAAGGTCGCGCACCTGCGTGCCGCTTTGCCAACCGACAAGCTCGACCCTACCTTCGAGTCCCAAGTCCCGAATGCCTTGCTCGAGCTGCGGCCGCAGCGGCCCATCCCCCGCAATGGTCATCGTAAATTGCACACCCTCGCGCGCAAGGATCGCCAGGGCACCGAGCAGAATGAGCTGCCCTTTCTGCTCGCTAAGCCGGCCCACGGATACAAGACGAGCTTTTGAAGCGATGCCCGACGGCTGCTTCATCAAAAAACCCGCATCCAGCCCGCACCGCACCAGCTTGATCTTTGACCACTCTCGCTGCGGAATCCAACGGCGCATCTGGCTGCCGGTAAATGAACTCACGACACAGATGAATGCCGCATGTTTTGCCTTGACGGGAAGGCCAAGATACTCCGGCCGATCGAATTCATCCGGGCCATGAACAGTGAAGCTGTAGGGAATTGCTGTCAGGATGTGGCACAGCATAGCTACTTCGGCCCCGTTCGTTCCGAAGTGCGCGTGAATGTGGCGTACATTTTGCTCCAGCACTAACCGCGCGAGCACAAGGGCCTCGGCAACATAGGCCAGATGGATAACGGCCGGACGGTTGGAGCGCCTGCTCATCTTAAGCGCAGCGAAAATGGCCTTCGCCAAGGCCAAGGGGCGCAGCGCCAAGGCCGACGCAAACGCCACGATAAACTTTGCGACCTTTCCATCGAGAATATAGAAGGTTCGTTCCCTCTCGCTCAGATCGTCCGGATCGACCAGATTTCGGCTATTTCTCCGCAGCGATACGCGAACGACGGATATGTTATTGCGCTCAAGTTCGACAATCTCCCGTCGAATGAAGGTGTGCGAAACGGCGGGATACTCGGAAACGAAGTAACACACCCGCATCAATCTTCCCTCGCCGATCAATAAGCGTTGGTATAGGCGTGCTTGGATACAATGGTCATGATCATGATTTTCAGATCAAAGAAGAATGACCAGTTATCGACGTAGTACAGATCGTACTCGACCCGCTTGCGCATCTTCTCGAAGGTATCCGTTTCACCGCGAAGGCCGTTCACTTGCGCCCACCCGGTGATTCCCGGCTTGACGTTGTGCCGTCGGAACATTCTCCGGATCTGATCCGCGAATTCGTCATTGTGCGCAATCGCATGCGGACGCGGCCCGACGAGAGACATCTCCCCCTTCATAACATTGAACAGTTGGGGCAGCTCATCGATGTTGGTCCGGCGAATGAACCGTCCGACGCGAGTAACCCGCGGGTCGTTCCGAACGGCCTGCCGGAATCCATCGCGGGAATCGTCAAAGGTCGTCATACTGCGGAATTTGAATACATTTATTGGATCGTTATTGAATCCAAGTCGGGTCTGCCTGAACAACACCGGGCCCGGCGTATCCAGCTTGATCAAAACAGCGACGATCACAAGCAATGGCCACAGCAGCACGAGCGCCAGTCCGGCTACCACGAAATCAAAACTCCGCTTCAATAGGCGATCTCGCAGCGACGAGGGCCCACAGAACAACTCGAGGACTTTCAGATGGCCATAATTTCCGATCCGACTGCAGCGCATGAGCTCCGCCATCGGCATCGGCAAAAGCTGAATCCGAACCGGAAGCTCAGAGAGTTCCGCCACAGCATTCGCGACAACCTCCATGTTGTCGGCGCCGAACAGGATCAAGACCGCATCGATCCGCAGCATCCTGCATTCGCGTCGGATCGTCGACAACTGTTCATCGAATGACCTACGGGTATTCTTCCGATCCGATACCGCGGGGAGATTGTACCAGCGAACGACCTGATCGTGGCGTTCCGACAGCCGCTGGCGAATATCCCCGATACCATACGCGCCCGGCATGATGAGCACAGCCATGCTCTCGTGATGCCATTGCCCACGCCGGTGAACCCGATCGATCACCAGCCAGAGAACCGTTCTGATGGTGAGTTGACCCAAGAGCGCCGCAGCAAACTGGGCGACAAACGTTCCGCGAGAGTAGCCACTCAGATTATCGGTGACGTAACCGATCGTCAGAAGGAATACGAAGGCCAGGGCAACCGCCGCACCTCCCCGCGAACGACTATGCTCGTTCCATTCCGGGCCGAGAAGATCGTATTGATTATCCGCGAAGCAGAGACAAACGTATATGGCCCCGAGCGCGACCGACGCCCAAACATAGTCAGCGCGATGGAAGATGACGCTATAGACTGCAAACGAATATGTCAGGAATGCACCGTAGGCGCATGCGACGATCACAGCCATTTCGAGACCGGCGACCGCCACGGTCCAAAACGCCTGCGTCTTCTGGACTCGTGCGACGGCAGGAAGATGCCCGGTCGAACGATATAATGCTTCGATTGACATGGCTTCGTCAGTTGCTTCTGCGATCCATCAAACGGCATTCGACATGCACGTAAGCTCAATGCACGTGATCGACGCAGGTTCTTTGCCAGCGCTCGCGCGATTCAAATTTCTCTATAATCAGCGATGATGAGACCGGAGCCGGTTTCCAAAAGCGCAACCTGTTGCGCTTTTGGGCTGCGGCAATGTGCTCCATGGGGTGGAAATGAGCCAAGCTCCGGAGCAGGTTGAGATTCCGCCTTGAATTCGCGCGCCGCCATGCGCGATCACGAACAAATCATCCGTCTCGATAGTTACTTCTTCAGGATCGGCACGCACGTGACGTAGCGGCTCAAGCGTTGAGCGTGCAATTTTGCTGGAGTTCTGATGACCTCAGATGCCGTGCTATATTCTGAAGCCAAAGATGACCTCTCCGTTCACATTCTGAATGGCCGCTTTGACCGTCTCTCGTCCGCTCAGGTGACCGAGGCAATATTCCGGGCTATTCGGGCGAGAGAGCGTGGCATCCTGTGCACCGTCAATGTCGCCATTCTGATGATGATGCGTTCGAACCCGCGGCTGCAACGCTTCGTCGAAAGCTCGCGATGGTCGGTGGCGGACGGTCAACCCATTATCTGGGTCTCTCATCTGCAACGACAACCGTTGCCGGAGCGCGTCACGGGAATCGATCTCATTGACTTGCTGTGTGCTCGTGCAACGCGAGAGAACATTGGCGTCTATTTTCTGGGCGCGGATGATCGATCGGTGAGAACCGCAGCCGCCGCGCTCCAGGCTCGGCACCCCGGCCTGGACGTTCGTGGCTGCGCCAACGGATACTTTGATTCCGAGCAGGCCCGATCGCGCGCTGAGGCAGTCGCGACAAGTGGCGCCGAGATCCTGTTCGTCGCGATGGGTGTTCCTCGGCAGGAATGCTTTATTGAAGATCAATGGGAGCATCTCGGTGCACGCATCGTCGTCGGCGTTGGCGGCAGCCTCGATGTCATAGCAGGACTGCGAAAGCGGGCTCCCGCTTTCGTTCAACGTGCCGGCCTCGAGTGGGCCTATCGGCTTGCTCAAGAGCCCCGCAGGCTGTTCAGGCGCTATCTGGTAACGAATTCCAAGTTTATCGGCTTGATGTCGTGGACCGCATTTGCCCATGCGATTCACTTGCGTCGTATGATTCCACCAGCTTGAACGAGGATCGACATGGCGTCGCGCAGACGATTGCTAGTGGTCATGGGAACGCGACCCGAGGCAATCAAGCTTGCTCCGATCATCCTGCACGCAAACGCCGACCCGGCTCGCTTCGAAGTGCTGGTCGTGCGCACGAGCCAGCACCAGGAAATGCTCGATCAGGTCGTCGACTATTTCGATCTCCCGATCTTCGCCGACCTCAACATCATGCGCCGCGATCAGGACCTCGCACAGGTAACGACCGCCGCCCTCAAGGGACTGCAACCTGTCATCGCTGAGACCCGGCCCGATGCCGTCATCGTGCAGGGAGATACGACAACAAGTTTCGCAGGCGCGCTGGCCGCATTCTATGAGAATGTTCCGGTCGCACATGTCGAGGCGGGCTTGCGGACCTGCAACAAGATGTCGCCGTTTCCGGAAGAGGTCTATCGGCGCCTCACCAGCGTTATCGCCGACTATCATTTTGCTCCAACCGAAGCCGCGAGATCAAATCTGCTTAGAGAAAATGTACCAGCCGAGACGATATGGGTTACAGGCAATACATCGATCGACGCCCTTTTGCTGACCTTGAAGAAAGCGGCACATCCCACCATCGACGCGCATGGCTCACCGCCCACCCTTCTCCTGACCACGCATCGTCGCGAGAACCAGGGAGAACCGATGCGCCGCATCTGCGAAGCGCTTCTTGTTCTGCTCGAGCGTTTTCCTGAGTTACGAGTTGTCTGTCCCATGCATCTTAGCCCACGCGTCCGTCAGGTCATCCATCCGATGCTTGGGATGCACCCGCGCGTGACTCTCACGGAACCGCTGGGTTACGAGCCATTCGTATTGGCGATGAATGGCGCTCACATCATTCTCTCCGATTCCGGTGGAGTCCAGGAAGAAGCGCCCGCGCTCGGAAAGCCGGTCCTCGTGCTTCGGAATACCACCGAGCGGCCGGAAGCGGTCGAATCCGGAACGGCGCGCCTTGTGGGAACGGAGGTCGGCGCGATCGTTTCAGCTTGCGAGCAACTGCTTACCGATCCTCGCGCTTATCGCGCCATGGCACAAATCCGGAATCCATTTGGCGATGGCCATGCCTCTGAGAAAATCCTTGAGGTTCTCGCCAGCTCGCTTGCCGATAGCGACCACCCGGAAGCCAACGCCACGCCGGCATTCGACGTTCGCGTGCCACTCGCCGCTCAATTGTCCGTTCAACCCTCTGCCAACGCCGATCTCGCAGCCGTCCTGCACAACGGCGCAGTCGCCGACGCACCGGGATTCGTTACGAGTCGAGTGATCGTGGATGGGCGTGAAGATGCGGCCGCCAGCTAGTGTCCACAATCCGACATTCGCTTGAAGGATTCGCCGAGAGAATGAAGCGAGCTTCTGAACCACCACACTAGCATCGATGCCCGGGAACGATCAGAGAGCCAATGATCGCATCATTTACATTTGTTATGCTGGTCCTCGCATTCGCAATGGCGATACCGGTGCTGTTTCTTGCTATCCAGACAGGCGCCGCGCTCCTGCCCGCGAGAAAGTCCGTCGCAACTTCGTTGCCGCGTCACCTTAAAGTGGCCGTGGTGATGCCCGCCCACAACGAAGAGGCCGCCATTTCGAAGACCATCCATTCGATCGTTACGCAATTGCCGCCGACCGGGCGCTTGTTGGTTGTTGCCGACAATTGTATTGACGGCACTGCGTACATTGCTTCGCAGGCGGGTGCCGAAGTCACGGTTCGGCAGGATATCGCGCGAACAGGAAAGGGCTATGCCCTAGATCACGGCGTGAGGGTTCTCAAAGCCGACCCGCCACACGTCGTTCTTTTTGTCGATGCCGACTGTGAGGTTGCCGACGGTTCGCTTGCGACTTTGGCTGCAACGTGCGCATCCACCGGACGCCCGGTCCAGGCCAGATATTCCATGCTGGCTCCGCAATCCGCGCGCGCGGCCGACAAGGTTTCGCAACTGGCGTGGACGATCAAGACGCTGGCGCGGCCGCTGGGCTCCGCTCGTCTTGGTTGGCCATGTCAGCTCATGGGCTCCGGAATGGCGTTTCCTTTTGAGACCATAAGCCAACTCAATCTCGCAACCGGACACCTGGCGGAGGACCAGAAGCTCGGCGCAGAACTGGCGCTGTCAGCGCAGCCTCCGCTTTTCTGCCCGGAAGCGGAGATCATCAGTCAGCTTCCACAAAACGAATTGGCAAAGCGCCAGCAACGTACGCGATGGGAGCACGGACATCTCGCTATCATCGAAGAATTCTTTGTTCCACTGATGCGTTCCGCGATTCTTAAACGCAGCTTCCCGCTCGTCGCGTTCACTGCCGATCTATGTATCCCTCCCCTGTCGTTGCTCGTTCTATCTGTCGCGCTGACGGTGGGCATAACCCTGTCGTGGTTCATCATCGCAGGTTCAATCATCCCGCTTGCCATTTCTTCCATCGCGCTGGCCAGTCTGACGGTGTCGATCGGCGCGGCATGGTGGCGCTTCGGACGCGCTCTGATTTCGTTGCGCGAGATGGCGGCGGTGCCTGCCTATTGTCTGCTCAGGGTTCCTTCGTTCATCCGCTTCTTTGTCCACCGGCAAACCAAGTGGGTTCGGACAGAACGATGAGAGCAGCAGCCGGCCATATCATCGTTCAACGCTAGTCTCGAGAGACATTGCCGATGAAGTCCGATCGCAAGCGGCCAGATATTCGAGGTTTAGTTATCAAGGCACTGGCTCGAATCGGATTGGCAATGGTGATGATCGTGACCGCCGAATTCGCCGCATCGGCCGATACCCATCAGAATCCGCCGCTCGATCCGGCACACCAACAATTTGCGTTGGGGCAGCGGCCGTTTGCTGCCACCTCGTCCTGGAATACGCCGATCGCAGCACACGCGAGCTTTGAGAAACTTGCCTGGCCTCGAAGTGCACGCTTCGGCGTCGCCTGGAGCAGTTACTCTCCTGCAATCCATGTGGCCATGGAGTCAGATCCCGTCGTAGCCGTCGAATATCCACCCGGCTGGGGATACCCCGGAGGTACGCTTCATATCCGCATGCCCGACAATGCCACCGGCGCCTCAGGAACCGACGGAGAATTGCTGGTGATCGACGGTGCCACTGTCCATAATTTCTGGCAGTTCAGGCGACTGGGCCCTACGACTGCCGCAGCACGTTCGTACGGCGCGACGAACGTTCTCGCCGGCAGCGGCTGGGGGCGCAAGTCATCGTTTCTGGGTGCAGGCATCGTCGCCGCCGGCTCAAGCCAGCTCGCCGGCCTGCTGGTTCAAGCCGAGACGGACCGCGGCGAGATCACTCACGCACTTCAGGTTTCGATCGAATCTTCGCTCGCAAAACCCGGTCGCAGCGGAGAAGCGATCAGCGGCGACGGCAAAAATCCGGACGGCCTTGTTCAGGAAGGCGAACGCCTGGCAGTCCCGGCAAGCGTACCAATGCCGCAAGGGTTGTCTCCTTTGGGGCAAAAGGTTTTCCGCGCTTATCAGACATACGGCGCATTCGTCATCGATGTCGCCGGTGGGGTAACTAACCTGCGCGCTCAGGCGAATGCTTACGACCGCGCGACAATCACAGCGCTTCAGCGGGACCTGGAGAGAATCGGCCCAATGCTGGAACGCGTGGAGGAAACGAGCGACTAGAGTTCGCCCCGTTCCGATAAAGTCAGCACAGCGGCTCTACGTTTTTGAACGCATTTTCGCGAACCGGTATCCAGTTCGCACAAAACGCCAGGCGTTAACGATCTCATGCTGCCTGACACCGATGGCAGCTGGGCCGGGGGGCGGACCAGGAGCAATTAGTCCTCGTCCAGCTTGATGTGCTGAGGCTCCTGCAGAACGACGTTCATCAGAGACGCCCTGATTTTCAGGTGATCATTGTAGTCAATGAAACCCAGCTTTCGAAACTTGTTCATGAAAAAGTTGACGCGCGAACGTGTCGTCCCAATCATTTCCGCCAAGGTTTCCTGACTCACCTTCGCAATGACTGCCTCGGTCTGACCTTCATCGCCAAAATTCGCCAGCAAAAGGAGCGCGCGCGCGAGGCGTTTCTCACTCGAATTGAACATAAGGTCCACAAGGTCGTCCTCGACCCTGACGATACGGTTCAAGAGATGAGCGACGAATGTCCGAGAAAGGCATCTGTTCTCTTGGAGCAAGCGGGCCATCGCTTCCCGCTCTACCTTTATGATTTCGCAATCAGTCATCGCGACAGCAGATGCAAAACGTTGCTGCTGACCGATCAGACACCGTTCACCGACAAACACCCCCGGATCTTGTGTCGCTATGACTGCTTCCTTGCCCTGATCGGAGGCTATGATGATCTTGATCTTGCCTGCCTTTAGAAACAGCACCGCGTCTGCGGGGTCACCCTGCGAAAACAGCGGCTGACCTTTCTTATACCTCAGAACCGATCCTTGGCCGGACAACATATCAAGAATTGACCCGGGGCCGACCGTTGTCTCACCACTGATATGTGTCATCACCGGCCCGCGCAGCCACGCCAAAAAGGAATACAGACATTAAAATTCGTTCTCTAAGACGCTCTGTAAGAATCATAATGCAGGTCGAGGATCACAACCTCTCGCCCAACAGCGTGTGCTTGATATTTCCGTCGATAATAACTGGTCCAACCGGCAATGCCGTCTCGCCGCCATTGGCGTTTTGAATCGCCCAGATCGCTGCTTGCGTCCGATTTCGAACTCGGATCTTCCTCAAAATGGTTTTCAAATGAATTTTGACGGTCGACTCCGCGAGTTGACACGTCCGCGCGATAGCCTTGTTGGAATCTCCTGCGACGACAAAACTCAGAATTTCGAGCTCTCGGGCCGACAACTGTGCAGCACAGTCGCCGTTCATGCGAGGTTCCACCTCTACCGGACCGCTGCTCTTAATTTCGTGTTCCGCGGGATTGATGGCCGCGCTGTCCTGCCCCATCACGACAATGCGCTGCCCAAGAGCAACCAGGTGCAACGACCTCAGCAGCACGTCACGTGAGCGGACATTGAAAATGCAGCAATCTGCTCCATTCGACAGGCATTTCACAATGTCCGGCTGGGATACCTTGCCGAGCACTTCCGTGATGATAATGATCTTGACGCTCTGCGCCGCGGAAGAATTCTTCCTGAGACACTCCAAAGCCTCTGCCGGCTCGTTTGAAGCGCCAATTATCAGGAGGTTTGCGCGCTCAAGCGCAACTTGTCGAACTTTATCGGCTGTCGCGACAGCCGATATCACCTTGAAATTGCTGCCGCGTAAAAGTGAAACCAAACCTTCTCGCAAGAGCGTACGCGGCTCTATAATAATAACATTGATACTACGCTTCACGCTGTACTCCGCACGTCGAGTACTGAAAATTTCTTTGTCTTACTTGCTCGAGGTCGATCGCGACCTGTCGCGCAACCAAGCTAATCAGCCAAGTCCCGCTCCCGACTTGGCGCCTTGCAAACTCTCCCCTTTGTATTTTTACCCGAACATCGACCGCGATATCGAGGCTTACACGTAAGTAATGCCACCGCGACGATTGGTTCACCCTCAATTACTTTACTGGAGAAACTTTGAATTGCAATCTGTACCAAATTGCACACTTCATCGTTGGCAATCACAGCATCCGTCGATCGCAATCGCGCAGTGAGCGGGCTTCATACAGGCTGCTAGGCAGGATCGCAGGCCATATTCTGTGGTTCAGAGCATGCGTGGAACTCAAACGCATTCGCGTTGACCGCTTCAACCTCGCGGGAACCCCAAAATTACGAGGCGAAGTGCCAGAAATTTGAATGATGGAGACCGAAAAGTGAGGAAAGAGATTGAAGGAACCGGGTCGCGGACATGTTGAACGCGTCAACCGGGTTCCGCGCGACGCTCACCACAGAATTTCGAATTGATCGAGCCGATATCGACACGCGACTCGACGCGCGACGAGTTCCCCTCTCGAACTCACACACGCGCGAAGTCGCGCTCGAGCGGAATTTTTGAACCGCACAGAGATTGCAGCGCGGCAACATCGTGGTTGCGACGATCAGGCCGCCGTCGAAGGCGGTGTCGGGCGCTTCGAGCCGATACTCGCCAAGAGTCGTGCGCAGGGAACCCGGCACCGGACCGAGATCTGCAACATGGCTCTCTCTCCGGCCGCCATCGTCAGCAGATTGCGGAGATTCCCAGGATTGCACGCGAAATCGCCTTGCCGCTCGCAGCCATCAACAAACCAACGCCCGCATGGAACAGGCCACGCGAGGGTTGATCCGAGAACTCACAATAGACGAGAACATGACAAGAACATCGCACCGGGAACGAAGCGTGTCTCACGGAAGTGTCACAAAAGTCTCATGGCAGCGGAAAACCCGCATCCAAAATCGGCAGATTAATGAGAAAAAACAAGCTGGTGGGGGAAGAAGGACTCGAACCTTCGAAGCCATACGGCGGCTGATTTACAGTCAGCTCCCTTTGCCACTCGGGACACTCCCCCGCTTGTCGTCGTCGGGCTCGCCCCACCTGAACAGTGGCTGGACGGCCATCGATGACGATGAAGCACGAGCCCCGTATAGGGGCTCCGGCTGGGCGCGTTTATGAAGGAAGCGATGGCAAAGTCAACCAAGAGCAGCCGGAATAATATCGATGATGCCTGTTCAGCGGATCCTGCAGGTGGAAATTGCCATTGCCTGGATCTCGTGAGACAAGCGCAGAATGACCGACCATGATCGAAAGCCGCGATTCCAGCGATCTCCCGCATGGAAAAACGGGCCTCGCCGGGGCCCCGACCGCTTCGGAACCGGGCGCAACCGTGAAAGCCGTCCTGATGGGCCGGTCGTCCTGTACGGTTGGCATACGGTGGCCGCGGCGCTGGCCAATCCGCGACGCACGATTCGCAAGCTCCTTTTGACCGAAAACGCCGCCCGCCGCCTGGCGGACGAAAACATCACTCCCCGCCTCTCCCCCGAGATCGTGCGCCCGCAACAGATCGACCATCTGCTCGGCCCTGACGCCGTGCATCAGGGTCTATACGCCGAAGTCGATGCGCTACCCGCACTGGACATCGACAGCTTGCCCGACGATGGCATTGTCCTCGTTCTCGACCAGATTACCGACCCGCATAACGTGGGCGCGATCCTCCGTTCGGCCGCGGCATTTGCCGTGAAGGCGGTCGTCACAACATCACGGCATAGTCCGGAGGCGACCGGCGTGCTGGCGAAATCCGCCTCTGGCGCCCTCGAGCTGGTGCCGTTCGTAACCGTCCAAAATCTCGCTCGAGCCCTCGCCGCCCTGAACCAGCGCGGTTTCATGACGGTCGGGCTCGACAGCGCCGGGAACGAAAATCTCGCGTCGGTCCGCCTGACCAAACCGCTGGCGCTGGTGCTCGGCGCCGAGGGCAAGGGCTTGAGGCAATTGACCCGGGAAACCTGTAGCGTCATGACGCGTCTCGACATGCCGGGCGATATCAAGAGCCTCAACGTCTCGAATGCTGCGGCGCTATCACTCTACATTTGCGCAAGCAGACTTGGCTTGATGTCGTAGAACCGAAATGGCCGCGCGCAGCAAGCTGCGGCGGCCATTTGATTGAATCACGCGCTCCGGGCAGGCGCGCGCGGAGGCGCTGAGACCTCAGTGCTGCCGGGCGTTCGGTGCCGGGCGAAAGCCGTTGCGATAGGAGTAGTTGCCGCTATCGCGATAGCGCGGCGTCCGCGCAACCTGGGGATTGGCGACACGCTGGACGTGGCGCTCAGCATGATGATGGCCCCGGTGCACATTCGGCCGCGCGTAATATCGAAGGCTATGGCTGTGGCCGCGATGCAGGTGTGCCCGACGCGCGTGATGACCCCAGCGATAGCTGGTGATGACGGGACCTTGCACCGCGGGAGCGCCGTACGAATAGTGGTTGATCGGATTGGCGTAAGGGCCGCCGGTATAACCGTAATGATGATGACGATAATGATGATGACGATGGCTCGACCATCCTAGAACGCTGCGCTCCTCATAATAGGGCCGCGGTGCAAACTGGCCCGGGCCGTCATAGACCGGCCCCTGGTTCACCCAAAAATATCGTGGCGAACGAACCGCCAGTCGTTCAGTCGGCACCGCCAGCCGCTGATAGTGGCTGTACCCGAAATGACCGTAGCCACCATGCCCACAGGGGCTGACGTAAGCCTGTCCGCACGGCGCGCACGCGCTCGAAAACAATCCGCCGCCACCACACGCCATCGCGGGTGAGGCACCGAGGGCTCCGACGGCAATCGCCGCAACCAGGCCCGTGAAAATCTGACGCATGACTCTCTCCTGTTGGTCTTTTGGTTAGTCTGAAATTCTATTGGCGAGGAAGCAGGCCACGCCGATACCGGTGCCACGGTCCCCGGTCGCGCGGCGCCTCAACCACCGCAGGCGGATAGAACGGAACGGCGGCCTGCGCCGGCGGCGCCGACTGCGCCGACCAGGATTCATGATAGCTCTCGGCGCGTGGAGGCAGTTTGCGATTCGCCGGCGGCTCCTTCTCCAGGCGACCGTAACCCGGCATCTTGCCGGCGCTGGGATAGTAGTGCCCGACCCGCGGCTCTGGCCCGATGGGCCGGCCACCATAGACTGTCGGTTGCATATGGACGTTCTTGGCCAGACCCCAGTCGCTCTCAACCACTGCGTAGGAGGCGTCGAGCCCATTAATGACGACCGGCACGCCGGGCCGTCCCGGAATCACGACCGAAAAGCCGTCGTTGGCCGACGCCGCCAACGGAAAGCCGATCAGCAAGACCAGTGCGCAGACCGCACGCATCGTCGATTTCCTCAAAATGGATGTCCCAACCTAGCTGAATGCATGGCCGTGAGGGTTAAGGCGGGCCGGCATTCTGCCGGTAAGCCTAACGCACAAACCTTGATGACTGACCAATTGCGACAATTCGGACGAGGAAATCTTAACGGGACAGGTTCCCCGGGCGCCGCCGGAGTCGACAAAACCCGCCAGTCGGTCTTGTCGCGGCACAATTGCGCTGATAGCTGTCAGCCCGGCAGCCGGTTTAGCTCAGCGGTAGAGCAGCGGTTTTGTAATTGGAGGGTCTGGAGGCGAGAAGGCGAGTCGGATCATGCGCTTAACGAGCGCGCGGTCCGGACGAGTACCGAATAGGCACCGGAAATCGGTGCCGCAGGGGCCGGCGTAGCACAGCGGTAGTGCAGCGGTTTTGTAAACCGAAGGTCGGGAGTTCGATCCTCTCCGCCGGCACCATTCCTCTCTTCCGACAAATGCCAGCAAAGCTGCTTGGGGACTAGAGGTCGCCCGGCCCTAGCTGACCGTGTACGACAGATCCAACCCACTGTATCGTAACAAGAAGAATCGTAGGTAAGTGTAAAAGATGGCGGACTGGGGAAAAACACATCGCGTCGAGATCGCGGCGACGCTCGGAAAAGGGCGTCGCGCGCTAACACCTGTTTACCAGACCGATCTAGGCACGGCATATTACGGCGACTCCCTAAAGGTTCTGAAGAGTAGCTCGCTCAAAGCATATAAGGGCAAGATCCAGCTCGCCTTCACCTCACCGCCCTTTCCACTAAATACCAAGAAGAGCTACGGCAACCTCCAGGGCGAAGAGTACATCGACTGGTTTGCTCAGTTCGCCCCGGTGCTTCGGAATATGGTAACGGAGGACGGCTCGATCGTCATCGAGATCGGCAACGCCTGGATGCCTGGCGAGCCAGTCATGTCTACGCATGTAATCGAGGCATTCCTTCGCTTCCTCAAGAAAGGAGGCCTGCATCTATGCCAAGAGTTCATCTGGTACAATCCTGCAAGGCTCCCTTCACCGATACAATGGGTCAACAGGGAGCGCGTCCGGGTCAAGGACGCCTTCACGCGTATCTGGTGGATGTCACCCACAACACGGCCCAAGGCCGACAACAGGAAAGTGCTACGCAAATACAGCCCTAGCATGAAGCGTCTGATAGAGACCGGCAAGTATAACGCCGGCCCTCGTCCGTCTCAGCACCACATTGGCGCCGAGAGTTTCAAGTCCAACAACAACGGGGCAATTCCACCGAATGTTGGGGGGGCGGACGCGCTGCCCACACTTGACGGCGTCGTGACACCGCGGCGCTTTGCTGAGTACTTCGAGGAAACAACCAATCTACTCAAAGCAGCGAATACGCTCTCTAGCGATAATTATCGAAAGTTTTGCGTCGAGCGCGGCGTCCCCATTCATCCTGCGCGGATGCCGTCGTCACTCGCCGAGTTCTTCGTCAAATTCTTAACAGACAAGGGCGACATCGTTCTCGACCCGTTCGCGGGCAGCAATACGACAGGGGCCGTCGCCCAGTCCCTCGGCCGACGATGGCTCTCTGTGGAAGCAGACTGGCGGTACGCTGCTCCCTCAATCGGTCGCTTCGACCCGAGCCAGATTACCGCGACGTGTGACGAAATAGTTGTCGCGAAGTTGAACAACCGTGGCAAGGGATCCGTTGGAGCCAGCTATCTCCGTCGGCTCCAAGCAGCTGCAGAAAAGTGATAGACCCGTGAATGGCTGGAAGCTCCGTTTCCCGCCGCGCGAATGGCAAACAGCCGCGCTTAAACGCTGGAGAGAAAGGCAAGCCGGCATCGTCCAGGTTGTCACGGGCGGAGGCAAAACTGTCTTTGCCCAGCTATGTCTGCTCGACTTTTTTTCCAGCGGAGCAGACAGTCAGGCTCTCATTATAGTGCCGACTATCTCCCTGCTAGATCAATGGTGCCTTGCGCTTCAGGATGAACTCAATGTTCCCCCAGAGCAAATCGGCCTACTGAGCGGCCAGGAACGACCTAAAGGCGATGAGCCGATCATCATCGCAGTCATCAACACGGCCCGCAACTATAGTGCGACCTTTGCTCAGGATCGCCGTGTGTTTCTCATTGTTGATGAGTGCCATCGAGCCGGTTCGCCCGCAAACGCTAAGGCAACGGAAGGACAGTTTGCGGCCACGCTGGGCCTCTCCGCCACACCTGAGCGCGAATATGACGAGGGGTTTAACACGCTGATCGCGCCGCGGCTCGGTCCGATCATCTATGAGTATACTTACAGCGATGCATCTGCCGAGGGCGTAATCAGCCCATTCTCGCTCATCAATGTGCATATCGAAATGCTACCGGACGAGCACGACAAGTACACTCGCCTCAGCCGGTCGATCGCCCGGGCAATCCGTGCCGGGGGAAAAGCCGAAGATGGCGGCGATGACCGTTTGAAGCGCCTGCTGCAACAACGGGCGGCCGTCTCCGCAAACGCCACCATGCGCATTCCTGTTGCCATTCGCCTCATTGAAGATCATCGCGGTGAGCGGGCTGTCATCTTTCACGAACGTATTGATGCGGCTAACACGATCCTGAAATTGCTCCAGCAGCGTGGGCACCGGGCTACGATTTATCATGCCGCCATTGGCCCTGATGCTCGGCGCGACAATCTCAGACTTTTTCGCAAGGGCCTGTTCGATGTACTTGTCTGTTGCCGTGCCTTGGATGAGGGCATCAACGTGCCGGAGGCGAGTATAGCTGTCATCGCGAGTTCGACAGCGAGTCATAGGCAGCGCATTCAGCGCCTCGGCCGCATTCTTAGGAAAGCAAAGGGAAAAGATACAGCCAGCGTTTACACTCTTTTTGCTACGGAAGAAGAACGAAAACGGCTTGCCGCGGAAGCAAAAAATCTTGAAGGTATCACCAGTGCAAGTTGGCGGCAGGGGCGATCTGAAAGGAATGCCTAGATTATTCCATCGGAATGAATGGTTCTTTGAACTGTCTCCGACAGCTCTGGCAGAATCCGAGTTTGAAAGCCTCTTGGTCCAGAACGCAGAGATCATTCGGCCCGGACATCGCATAGTCCCTTTCAAAAAAACAGCGTATGCGAGTGACCGATCAGCGCGCGCCGACCTCGCCATCATAGCAGATGACTATCGCCACTGGACGGTAGTTGAGGTCGAGATGATCCGTCATGACCTTCATTCGCACGTCATACCGCAAATCCGAACACTCAGCGAGGCGAGCTACACCGCCGAACATGCCCAGTATCTCGCGGCACGCGCAGCCAATTTCAATGCGCAAAAGCTTACCGAGATGATGCGCGGTGAAGCGCCGGAGGTGCTCGTTCTTGTGAACAAGCCGGACGATGAGTGGGCGCGGGAGATCAGGCGCTACGGTGCACATATGATGGTGTTTGAAATCTTCCGCTCAACCACCTCAAACCGTCATATATTCGCAATCGATGGCGAGCTACCGAATCATGCAGACGATGTATTAAGCGAATTATCTTTTGGCCTGCTTCCACGTCTGCTTGCGGTTTCTTCGCCGGCCGCACTTAACTTCCTGCCTGGCGAGCAGCAGGCGGTTTTTATCGATAATCAAGTGACCTATTGGGAACGTTTTGATACTGCAACTTCCTGCTATCTAACACCAGTTGGCAACATGCCGATCAAGCCAGGCTCTACCTACGCTCTTGTGCGTACCGATGCCGGCCAACTAGCAATCCGGCAGATCAGGCAAAAGGGGGCATAAGGTGACGCTGAATATCGAGATCGGCTTGAATGCCATCGCCAGCTACCGGCGAATGAACTATGAAATCTGGTATGCTTTAGCAGAGTTTGTCGATAACTCCACCCAATCGTATCTGAACAACAAAGACCGTCTTGATGAGGTCTACGCCAAGGAAAACGAAGGACTTGAGGTTCGGATCACCTACGAACGACAAGGCGCTGATCCCGTCCTGCGTATTGTCGATAACGCAATGGGCATGGACTATAAGGAGCTTGAACAAGCCTTAAAAATTGCCAATCCGCCTGCCATCAATACCGGCCGTTGTCGCTATGGCATGGGCATGAAAACATCTTCGTGCTGGATAGGAAACCTTTGGCAAGTCACCACTAAGAAGCTGGGCGAGACGCACGAATATTCCGTCACAATTGATGTGAAGAAAATCGAACAAGGCGACTCGCAACTTGACACGAAAATCATCGACGGTCTCGATCCAAGCCAGCACTATACCCGCATCGAAATCCGCAACCATAACCGGGAATTCAAGGGTCGAACAATCGGCAAGATCAAGCAATACCTGAAATCCATGTATCGCATGGATTTTAGGAACAAGACACTCTCGCTCTACTACAACGATGAACTGATGGTATGGGACGAGTTTGATGAACGGCTGAGAGTTAATCGTGCAGGCGAACTATATAAACGCGAGTTCATGTTCGACGTAAGCGGCAAGATAGCATATGGCTGGGCCGGCGTTCTCGATAAGGGCGCACGCGCCGATACCGGATTTTCTATCCTGCATGCCGATCGGGTGGTGAAAGGCTGGCCTGATGCATGGCGGCCCGAGCGCATCTTCGGCCACAACCGGAATGATCTGCTGAACCAGCGCCTCATCGGAGAAATCCATCTGGAGGATTTCGAGGTTACCCACACCAAGGACAATATCCAATGGTATGATGATGAGGAGGAAATGGTCGAAAAAGGTCTGCAAGAAAAGATCACCGACCTCATTAATGTCGCGCGGACCCCTTGGAAAGATCAGGACGACGACCGCCGACCGTCCGATGGTGAGACCGATCTTGCCATCGCCGGGCTCCGCGAGGAGCTAATGTCGCCGGAGATGATCGACAAAATCTCGATCACCGTCTTGCCTCCGGAGGAGGTGGTATCTGAATCGCTGAGCCGCATTGCCGCGCCGGTCAAGGCGACACGCAGCCCCGACATTCAAGCGACTATTGGGGGCATGCAAGTCTGGGTCTATGTCGTTAGCGCCGATATGGGGCCGTTCGATCCCTATGTCGTGTGTGAATCAGGCGCTGATGACAAGATCATTGTCATCATCAACATGCAGCACCCGCACATTTCTCAAATCTCCGGCGAGCAAGGGCTCATCAACTATTTCCGCCATTGTGTCTATGATGCTATCGCGGAATGGAAGGCTCAGGAGCTGCGCTCAAAACTCGATCCCAACACCGTCAAGATGCTGAAAGATGGCCTTCTGCGTGTGTCGCTTCTTATGGAACAGCATGCCACGGTGGAAGACGACGTGGAAACCGCGCAATAGCTACTGGACTAAACCTTGGTTCGCGGGGCCGGTACTTCATCCCCGCGCTTCCTCATCTTGCTCGCGTACCACCTGACGGACTTCTCGCTCGCCTTTGCCCCTCGATCCGCGCGTTGACCTCCTCGGCGATCCGCCGGTAGGTCCAGTCAGGGTGCTCGACGATCAGCCGCTCGGCCAGCTTGCCGATGCCGCGTCCACGGCCCGACGCGGCAGCCCGTGGCGGCCTCGGTGTACCCGGTCCGGACCTTGCCGAGCCGAACGGCGTCGATGGCCTCGACGGCCACCGGAACGCATCCGGGTCGAGCTTGTATTTGGCGACCAACTCCTCCACCTTCTCGAACGCCGCAGCGGCCTCGCCTGGCGTGCAGCCGTTGGCCTCGGTCTTGTCCAGACGGCGAAGTCCGCGAGCGCGCCGGGGCTGGCGCCGACGAGGGCCTCGGCCGCAGCCCTCGCGGACGCGGCGTCGGCCGCCTCGACGAAGATGGCGTTGCGGCGGTCCGACCTGCGGAGGTGCGGCTCGTGGCTTTTGACGGCATGGTCCGAGAACCACTCGACCTCAGTGTGGCCGAGCGTCGGATGGCGCCGCTCGCGGCCCACCAGATACTTGCCACCGTGCAGGACCGTGAAATGGCCGCGGTTGACCTCGGCAAGCGCAATGTCGGCCGGGGACAGCGGCATCTCCGGCGTATCGGGGAAATCCTCCTCGGCAGGCGAACGCAGGACCTCCTCGATGAATGCGCCGTGGCCGTCGTCGGCAAGCGCCTTGAGCAAAGTGCCGAGCTTCACGCCGTTCGGCTTGGCGGCCAGCCGGTTCCACTTGTCGCGGATCACGGCCTCGTCGTCGGCATAGTCCGGATCGCCGAGCGACCACGCCACGAACTCGTCCAAGCCTTCGCCGTTGGTGCCGAAGTGCGCCGACATCATGATCTTGAGCCAGTCGTCGTAGCGGTCGTTGTAGCCGAGAATGTCCAGTCCGGTCAGAAGCTCGGCCAACTGCTCGGGCGTGATCTCACCAGGCTCACCGCTGGAAGCTGCGCTAATCGGCCTCCTGATCGCGTCCACGAGCACGGTGGTCGCCTCAGGCGCTTCCGAAAGCAACAAAGCAATCGGATCGTCGTCGAACGCATAGAGCCGCCCGGTGTCGGGATGGACCGAGCCGGCCGCAACCACCTGCCGGCCCTTCGACTTGAACTCGATTCCCTTGTAGGCATCGAGCCTGTCCACGACTTCGATCTCGGAAGGCTTCCGCAGATAGAAATGGAAGCCGCCGCCGCCCGTCCTCACGAACGGACACTCCGGCAGAGCGAAGTCCTTCCAGAGCCGCGCCACCGGATCGTCACCTACATCGAAGTGCCTGGGATCGACATCGATCACCAGATCGACCTCCCGCAGCCGCACGCCGATATTCCAGCCGGCCTGCATGTGCGAGACGGCTGCCTCAAGCGTCATCGCCGCCTTCGTCGGCCAGGCATTGTACAAGGGCTGCTTGCCGATGCGCTTGCCGTCCTTTCCGATGTCGCTCGCGCCGTGCAGAGGAATGAACTCGTGGCCAGCCGCGCCGTGAGCTGCAAGCATCGAGGCATTTGGCAGCGACGGCGTCTCGGATGCTTTTGCTTCGGCATCGTTGCGATTGCCGACGTCGAACCCGGCATTCTTCTCCCGAGCACCTGCGGGCGCATCGATCTCCCCGATGCGCCCGTTCTCGTTTTCCAAAACGTCGCTCATCGATTGTCCTCCCCGCGCACGAACCCATTGAGGTCGTCGATGTGATAGCGAACGAGCTTGTTGCCGATGGAGCGATAGCGCGGTCCCGTTCCGAGCGAGCGCCAGACCCGCAAGGTTCCAGGCGTCGAGCTCAGGTAAATCGCCGCAGATTCCGTATCGAACCAGGGCGAACGGTGATGGGTATCGAGCACGCGGCGCAGCGCGTCCTCGATGTCGTCGATCGTGATGTCCTTCATGGGACACACCTCCAGTAAGCATCGGCGCACGACGGCGCCGGCGAGTTGATGGGAAGTGTGACCGGCTCTCTCGCTTGCTTGCTCACTGGATGGGGTCGGCCCGATCACCTGCCGATGCGCGAGGCCCAGTCAGGGCATCCCCATCGCGCGCACGAAATCAAATGCGGAATTTCCGGCCCCCGTCAATCACCGTTTGCCGCCTGTTCGGCGATCCTGGCCTTGAGACGCTTCGGCAGGCGCTTCCCGCGCTTGCCGCCACGAATGAAGCTGTCCAGGTCGTCCAGGTGATAGCGGATCGTCTGCTCGTTGACGACGTGGAAGCGCGGGCCGTATCCCTTCGACCGCCAGCCTTTCAATGTGCCGGGCTCCTTACGGAGATAGGCTGCCGCCGCCTCGGTGTCGAACCAGGGCGTGTAGCGATACATCTCCAAGCACCATCGGACGATGGCCTCGACATCCTCGACGGTGACGTGGCCCTGCTTGCGCGGCGGTCGCGGCCTCTGGATCGACACCGGCGAGTGCTTCTTCTCACGCGGCATCGCGCGTCTCCACCGATGCCGCCAGGCGGGCCGGCGGCTTGCGCTTGCCCACGATCCTGTTCTCCAGCGCCTGCGCATAGGGCCGCAGGTGCTCGACGAGGTGCTCGGCATGGACGTAGCCGCCGGACGCGCCGGGAAGACGCTGGCCGAGAAGCAGCGCGCTCTCGGCGTAGGGCACGCCGGCCGCGATATACAAGGTCCGTGCATGATGCCTATATTCGTGCGGACTCGGCAGGCCGCGCTTGCGCTCCTTCGGCTCGGTGGTGCAGCCCTTGCCGCTCGACGGCGACGGCCAGAGCCACGGATTGTTGAAGGGCAGATCGTCCTCCAGCCGCGCCTCGATCATCTGGCGCAGGAACGTTCCCATCGGAAACAGCATCCGGCCGCCGGTCTTCATGTGGTTGAAGATCAGCACGTTCCGCTCGAGGTCCACGTCCTTCCGCTTCACACTGAGGATGGACGAACGCCGTGCGCCGGTGAGCAACATGGCCCGGTGCAGGTCGCGCCGGATCGGCGACAGCTCCTCCGTCACGTCCCACCACGCCGCGATGTCGAGTTCGTCCACGACCCGACTCCTCGGCGTCGGCAGGCGGATGAAGGCGACGGGATTGGTGGTCAGCGTCTCGTCGATGCGCAAAGCTGTGTTGACCACCGCCCGCAAGGTCCGCATCACGCCGGTCGCGGTCGGCTGGCCCTTGGACTCGCGCAGGTGCTGGTAGATGTCCCGCACTTCCGAACGAGAAAGATCGGCCACGGCCCGGTTCTTGTACCGGCCGAGATAGTGCTCGACGTTGTAGCGGTAGCTCTCGACGGTCGCGTCGCGCAGGGGCTTTTCCTTCAAATGTTCGTCGAGCGCCTGAAGAAGCGTGATGCCGGTCTCCCGCGCCTTCGCGGTCGGATCGACGCCGGACTGTATCTGCGACATGATCGCCCGCGCGCGGTTGCGCGCCTCGCGCAGGCCGATGCGGTCCACGCGGTCGATCTTCACCCGCACGGTCCGCACATGGCGGCCGTGCCGGCGCACGTCGCCTTGCACCGCGTAGGTCTTGGTCGTAGCGTGGCAGATGACGAGCAAGCCCTTCCCCTGCGCGTCGCGCCAGATGCCCGAGCCGAATTCCATGTCCTTGATGCGGGACTCTGTTAGATTGAGGACAGCCATCGATTATCTCTTTCGCAAACACCGTATGGAGCACCGTGCGGCTGCTGTTTTCGATTGCCGCACGTTGATCGATGTTGTCGCGTAAGTGGCTGTCCGCGAACCAATATTTACTTTCGTTAGAGAATATTCCTAGGTAAATAATCCTATTTGTAAACCGAAGGTCGGGAGTTCAATCCTCTCAACCGGCACCAGCGCAGCCCCCCATTTGAAGGCATAACGCTCCGGCATCGGGTTTCGGTCCAGCATTGGTCCGTTTTCGGCCGGCGAGCGGCACCCGATGCGAGCACACGGAACCATTCGGCGTTTGAAAATTTAACTGCCGAACCGATTCGCCGATGGGAAGATCACATGGACAGCCCTCTAACGCCGACTGAGCAACCGAACCTTTCCGAGCGCGCGATCGACAGTCTGACCGACGCGCGGCATGCGGTCTTGACCGCAACGAGGGAAGTGGCCGACGTCGGCAATCATTTCCGCGATGCCATCAGGAAACAGCGACCGAATGCATTCGCTGAATTCATTCGTGATTGCACGCGGGGTTCTCCCTTGACCATGCTCGGTATCGCCTTCGTAGCAGGCGTGATGGTGTCACGGCGTTAACAGGAACGATGAGTCTCGCAATTCGACAGAACCCGCAACACAGAAACGATGAGCGAATCTCAAACCTGCACACGCAAGGTCAACTGGCGAGAGGTCGGACAGGTTGCCGAGCCGGGCCGGTTTCTTTTCAAGTTCGGTTGGCTGACGATCACCGCCGAAGACATCGCGATCTGGAACGAGCATCCACACGCTGCCTTTACCCTGGTGTTGGTGCCACCACTCGGCGAGACGCCGGACGAATTTCGGTTGGGCGCTTTCGATCTCGGCGCATCGTGAAAGCTTCAACGAAACCAACCTGTCCGTTCAGCCTGCGTACATCTTGGAAGTGTTTAATCGAAGCACGTTCACTTCAAACGTAACCGACACGGAGACATACATGACGAAGCTTACTTATGCCTTGGCTGGCCTTGCGGTTCTCGGTGGCTTGGCAATGGCTTCTGGAACGGCGTCAGCGATGCCCGCCTCGCCGATCGCTCATCCATCCAGCGTAGAGAACGTGCGTCTGGTATGCGATGCTTACGGTCGATGCTGGCACCGGCCGAGCTATTACGCAGCGCCGAGATACTATGCTCCCCGTGTCTACGCCCCTCGTGTTTACGCGCCGCGTTATTACGGCAGCAGATATGGCCACAGGGGTTACGGTCACCGCTGGTGATCAATCGAGGAGGGCCTGGCGCCCTCCTCTTTTTTTGATGCATTCGACAAGCGCTCTGATCAACTCCCGCCTTGAATCGGCCACGACAAAAAGACCGGCGCATCCGCCGGTCTTTTGCTATCCAGAATGTGCTGGCCAAAAATATTCTGGCGCGAGTGTGTGAGCGTACGGCGAGCTTAGTAGTTGCTCGCCGCCGGCCCACCCCAACCAAACCGATAATTCAAACCAGCTTTGACGGTGTGCTCGTCGTTTCGGAAACTCGCGCCCAGAATTTCCGCGGGACCACCGGTGAAGGTCGTATTGCCGAAGTTATAATACTGATACTCGACCTTCGCGGACCAACTCGGCGCAAACATGTATTCGAGGCCGGCACCAACGGTATAGCCGTTTTCGCGATTGCCTGTCGCACTAAAGGGTTGCGACAAACCGGCAACGCTCACATCGAGATTCCGATCCCTGAAAGCATAACCACCCTTGGCATAAAGCATCGCCGGTCCCCAAGTGTAGCCGAGCCGGCCAGTGACCGAACCGAGGCCACGGTTATCCTGCGTAACCAAAGTGCCGCCCGGGAACAGGAAGCCGCCTCCCGTTGAAGCGAGCCAACTATAGTTCGCCTCAAGTCCCAACACCCAGTTGTTGGCGAATTGATAATCGTATCCGCCCTGAACACCGCCCATGAACCGGCCGTCACTGCCCTGCAAACTGTTGTCGCCAGTGAAGGCGCCGCCGAGATGGCCACCAATGTAGAAGCCGGTCCAATTATAGACCAGCGCCGGCGCAGTGATCGGGGGCGGCGCCTTGGTATAAGGACGCGGAGGCAAATCGGCCGCGGAAGCCGGCGCCATCAGAACGGGCACGGACATCGCAATCGACGCGGCAGTAGCAAGCAAGAATTTGTTCATCGAGAGTCCCCTTGGTGTTGGGCAACCCTGTTGAATTAACGTGGCATCATTTTGGTGCTTCGGTGGCGTTCAGGGAGCAACGTTCGTACCTAACTGTGTCAGTAAGGTTCCATCACGCCGCCGACATCCGTTCAAAAATCAGTGCGCCATCGCTTCACGCTTCCGAGCCCTTCAGGACATCGCGCTGCGCTTGAAGCCATGCAAGCAATCGAGCGTTCGCCAAAAGCAACAGGCGTCGCACCTCGTTGAAGGAGCAACGCCTGTCCGACACCAGCTAAAAATCAATGGCGATGGCCGCGATGCATCACGATCGGCTTATGGATGCGATGCATGCGGAAGTGGCGATGCGGGCGAACGGTCCGATGCTTGTGCATGCGCGCCTGCGCATTCAGAACGTGCGGGTTGACATGTTGGCCGCCGACGACGACCGATTTGGTGACGGCGGAAGTAGCGTGCGATGCACCGGCCGCCAGAGCGGGCGCGGCCAGGACGGACACGGCGAACAGCGCGGCGGAAATTGTCTTCAGCATGGTCATCTCCTGTTCGATCACGAAGTTGACCGGTCGGATGGCCGGGTTCGTCGATCTGGACTCGACGCTAGCTGCCCGGCCCTGAATGCCCCCTGAAGCCGGATGGCGGAGTTCGTTCATCTGAATGAATTGTTCGTCATGAAGGCTTGTGATCGAGCCGCCGGATCGGCCGATAGCGACGACTACCGGCCGACATACCTGGTGGCCACCTCCTAACGGCTCGACAAATGCGGCAAACGTCGTATAGACGACCACGAGTAACGCCCCACTGCCACGCGCCGGCGTACGTCACAAAGGCTCAGAACGATGACTACGCCTACGCGGTACGACCGGATCGCTTTTGTCGCGGGGACAAGCGCGGAAGCTCAAGCAGCCCTTGCCGCATTGGTGAAAACCTATGGCAACCACGCTCCGTCCAAGGCCGACGTCGTCGTCGCCCTCGGCGGCGACGGCTTGATGCTGCAGACGCTGCATCAGCAGATGCGTTCGGGAAAGCCGATTTACGGAATGCATCGCGGCACCGTCGGTTTTCTGATGAACGAATTCCGCGCCGAAGACCTATACGCTCGCCTTGCCGCCTCACGGGAAACGGTGATCCATCCGTTGCTGATGCGGGCGACCGATGTCCATGGCGAGGTCCATCTGCATCACGCCATCAATGAAGTCTCGGTGTTCCGGCAAACCCATCAGGCGGCGCGCCTCCGCATCCTGATTGACGAGCGCGAGCGCATGGCCGAACTGGTTGCCGATGGCATCATGGTCGCAACGCCCGCCGGCTCGACTGCTTACAATCTATCGGCGCAAGGACCGATCCTGCCAATCAACGCCGCGCTTCTGGCGTTGACGCCGATCAGTCCCTTCCGTCCACGTCGCTGGCGCGGCGCCCTGCTGCCCAATACCGCATTCGTCGTCATCGAGGTGCTGGAAGCGGACAAGCGGCCGGTCGCCGCGGTGGCCGATCACGACGAAGCACGCGATGTCTTGCGCGTCGAGATCCTGTCCGACAAGACAATCTCGATGCGGATGCTGTTCGACCCCGGTCACAGCCTCGAGGAACGTATCCTCAGCGAACAGTTTGGCTACTGAAGCGCCGCGCGGCCGTATCCGAGATCCCGGCAACTATTCCTTAACGGCAGCGCCATATAGTTAACGCGGCGTATACCGGCCACCGCCGCCCCCGCGACCAGAGCTGCCCGATGTATCGTATTGACTTCAACAAGCTGCGTTTCCTCGTCTGCGACGACAACCCACACATGCGGCGCATCTTGCGCACGCTGCTGCATTCGTTCGGCGCTCGTGAGGTTTATGAATCCGAGGATGGCGCGACAGCGCTCGAAATGTTCAGCCATTACGTGCCGGACATCGTCATCACCGACTGGTCGATGCCGATATTCGACGGTCTCGAACTGGCTCAGATGATCCGCCAGCCGGATGCCAACAGCAACCCATACGCCCCTATCATCATGCTGACCGGCCATTCGGAAAAACGCCGCGTCACCATGGCGCGCGATGCCGGCGTCACCGAATTTCTCGCCAAGCCGATCTCAGCCAAGAGTCTCTATCAGCGCATCATGAATGTCGTGACCAATCCGCGCCCCTTCATCAAGACCAAGAACTATTTCGGTCCGGATCGCCGGCGCAACACCAACAATTCCTATGTCGGACCGGAGCGCCGGGTCGGCGGCGAGATGGACGTCATGCAGCAGCCGTCATTGATCGACAAAGCCCGAGTTACGGGATAACGCTCCAAGGATTACGCCATGGCCAAGCCGAAGCCGCCTACGCCGACTGTCAAAGCGTATGCCGACCATCACGTGATTACGCAGCCCAATCGCTTGCGCAAGGCGGTGCGCTATGTCGAGGACAAGGAGCTTGACGATCCGGTCGCGCGTGCGGAGCAGGCACTGGCTGGCCTGTCGAATGAATTCGACAACTGGATGACGATCGAGTGCAACCGGCTCGCCGCCGCATATGCCGTCATTCTGAAAGACGGCTTCTCCAAGCCGGCGCGTGACGAATTATTCCGCGCAGCGCACGACATCAAGGGCGATGCCGCGACGTTCGGCTACGCATCCGCCGGCCTCGCCGCCGAGAGCCTGTGCCGCATCATCGAACACGCGCCCGATATCATGCAGGTGCCCGCCAACCTGATCGCACATCATATCAACGCTATTCAGGCTATCGTGCGCGAGCAGACGGACGTCGATCGCATCGATGTTGCCTCGACACTGAGCACGAGCCTGCGCAGCGTCGCCGATGAATATCTGACCGCCGCCAATCACGACCGCCCCGAGCATCTCGAAGCCATCCTGGCGCCGAGCATCGTCCCGGAGGACTAGAATGCAGCATCAGAGAGATTGAAAATCATCGTGGCCGGGCTCGTCCCGGCCATTTAAGATTTCTTTCTCTGAAGCTCTTAAGCCGCGATGCGGCGGTCTTCTGGCGCGATATCCACATAATCCGCGACCAGTTGATCGCAGAAAACACGAGCTTCCTCGCGCGCGGATTCGGTGGCGAATCGTCGTAACAAGATAAGCAGCGGCTCGGAGACCTCGGCGTCGGTCTCGCAGCGCGTCAGCACGCGTTCGACCATCCGACGACGCAGCCGCGCCGCGCCGTCGACCGTTCCGACAAAGCCGATCTCGTGGGTCGCTTCGAGCGCCGCGCGAAACGCCGGAAAGGTCGTCTCCGGAAGCCCGGCGCGCGTCAACAATGCGTTCAAACTGACACCGCCGCGATCGTATATGATCGCTGCAACGCGACTTGCCGGCAGTTCCGACAATTCCACCAGCGCATGATCGAACAGTTCAAGATTGCCCGACAGCAACGCGCGCAAAATCAAGCCGGCGGTCAATTGGCCGGTCGCTCGCAGATGCCGCACCAGGTCGCCCATATCGTCGCCGCGCGAACGCGTCGCGAGGTTGATCGTGGAACGGTCGCGCGCTTCGGCGACGATGCGTTCGGCGCGATCGGCGCTCAACCACTGCCGTGATACGACAAAGCGAGCCAGGGTATCGGACAACTTTGCGATCAGCGCCAATCGCGTCGCGGCCGGCAGGTCGTCGAGTGCCAGCATCGATTCACGAATGGCGGCAAGATGTCCGTGGCGTTCGACGATGCGATCCCACGAGAACGGCGCCAACAACGCATGCGGATTCTCGATCAACTCCAGCGCGGCAGCGGCGGAGCCGACTTCAGCAATGGCCGCGCAAACCGGCGGCGGCAAATGAATGCGACGGGCAATCGCGCATTGGATCTCGGAATTTCCCGTAGCGACCAGATCGACCAGGTCGGCATCGATCAGCAGCGGCGAGTGCTCGAGGATCGGCAAGGCAACCGACGGCTGATCGACCGACAACGCCTGCACGATGGCGGCCGGCGCATCGACGCTGCACGCGAAGGCTTCGGCCATGGTTCGACGCACCAATGGCGAGGGATCGTCGAGCAACATCAGAAGCGCGCCTTCCGCGGCGGCGCGATCATCTTCAGAGAGATTGGAAATCAACCAGGCCCGCGCCAACGAACGAGTGGCTTCAGCGCGCTCACCGGCAGATGCGGTGCGAACCCAGGAAATGAACTGCCGAACGATCATGCTTGTTCCGGCTTACGCAACAGGAAAGGCACCGTGACACGGCGCCACTGTCAGACAAAATAAACCATGACGCTTAACAAAGGGTTCACCATAAAAGCGCGGGGAATCCTGCGGTCTTGTCGCGGCGACTTTGCGGCGGATTTGGGCGCGGATTTTCCGACGTTTTTCGCTGCCGGATGGCGACCGGACCGCGCGTCCGACCCCCTATCCGCTGAAGGTGCCGGCGCGATCGCTGAACAGATCGAACGGTTGCGGCGGCCTGACCTCTGGCGTCGCCCTCAGAGCCGAGGACGTTGCCGACGGCGTGGCACCGTTGACCCACAATTGTTGCACGGCCGGCGAGACCGGCTCCGATCGTGCGCCGGTCTGGAACAGCGTGCGGAACGATACGCCTTCGCCCTCGCCCGCGCCTGTGCGCGTCACCGGCGCCGATGAGCGGGTATCCGGAAAACTCGAAAGATAGGCGGCGTTGTCGATCGGCGCTGCCGCCGCCAACTGAACCGGCGCGGACCCGCCAGCGGCCATTGCCGCGCGCGTCGCGCCGGAGTTCGCGGCGCTGGCGTAGCGCGATGTCAGAACCGAATAGACTTCGGCGACGCTGCGCGCGCGGCCTGCCTGATCGTAGAAGATCGAACGGTTAGCCGCGGCCGCGTTCGGAAACAATTGGACTCCGCTGGCCTGCGGATTGTTCTCGGCGTTGGTGATCAGCTTGGCGGCGCCGCCGGCGCCCATGAAGTGCGCCATATAGAGTTCGCCGTCGGTCGGACGACGGCCGATCTGCCCAACCAACTTGAAGTTGTTCGAATGCGTCAGCACGCCGGCCATCGCGGCGTTGGCTGCCGGGTCGTCGCGCAGGTCGAGGATGGCCTTGCGCGCCGCCGGATCGCTGACCGAATAGGTGCCCGATGACGAGCGGCTGATGGCGTTGGCGTACTGGCCGTAACCCAGCGCCGCGCCTGCTTCCTTCACCGTGCCGAGCCATGTCTGGTCGATGAATTGAAACAGTCCGCGCGCCGACGATGTCGACGCCACCGCCCCCGGATTGAAATTGGATTCCATTTTGGCGGTCGCCAGCAGGTATTCGAAGCTGGTGCCGGTGACGGAAGCGGCCTGCTTGATGGCGCCGGTGACATGGCTGCGCGACGCGGATGCGGCAGTGGCAATGGCGCTCGCTGCGTCGACCGACATGGTGTAGTGCCCCGCTCCCTCGCGAAACGACCGCGCCAGCCGCAGCTCGATCGAGCAACAAGCTGCGTGACATCGTTTGCGACGACGGCCGTTCTCCCAAACGGCGCCATCGTCAATCGTCACCAGCCTGGGCGATTATGGTTAACCGACGGTTAAGCGACATGGTTAACGAACGGTGAACGGCTGTGACGCGAAGCAGGGATGAAGCCCGCTCAGGCCGAGACTCGCTCAGCAAGACTCACTCAGCAAAGCTCACTTGCCGTAAACCTGTTCGGGATCGAACACCTTATCGGCATCCACCGGCACGAGCCGGCCATCGCCGCCACGGACCGCGGCCCGGTAGAAGCACGAACGCCGTCCGGTATGACACGCCGCGCCTCCGGCTTGTTCGACCCGGATCCAGACCGCATCCTGATCGCAATCGACCCGCAGTTCGACCACGCGCTGGACATGACCGGAGCTTTCACCCTTGCGCCAGAGCGCCGACCGGGAGCGGCTGTAGTACCAGGCCTCGCCGCTGGCGACGGTGCGGCGCAGCGCTTCGTCGTTCATGTGCGCCACCATCAGAACCTCTCCGCTGGCGGCATCGGTGGTGACGCAAGTCACCAGCCCGGCTGAATCGAATCTGGGCCGCAGTAGCAGCCCCTCTTCGATCTCGCGTGTGACATCAGGTGCGGACATGGCAAGGATTCCGGTCGCTCAAAAGAGGAAAATATCAAATCCTGGAGATAGATATGATGTACTTCTCACGTAACAGATGATGACAGGCCGGCGGACCGCCACCGATCTCCCGGCATATCACAGACGACGTGACGATCCACGCCCGAGCCCTTGATAACAATGGGCTTTGGCAACCTGACCTGACGCTGTCAAATTCGGCGTCAGCGCTGCGGCCCGCGCACCACCGACATGAACCGGGCCTGCTCGGCGTGATTGTCGCGGAATATCCCGGTGAAGCGGGTGGTCAGCGTCGAGGCGCCGTGCTTGCGAACGCCACGGACCGACATGCAGGTGTGTTCGGCCTCGATCATCACCGCCACGCCTCGCGGCTTGAGCACTTCGTCGATGGCGGCCGCCACCTGCGCCGTCAGGTGTTCCTGGGTCTGCAGGCGATGCCCGAAGATATCGACCAGCCGTGCCAGCTTGGACAGGCCAACGACGCGCTCCACCGGCACGTAGGCAATGTGAGCCCTGCCGTAGAACGGCATCATGTGATGCTCGCAATGCGAGGTGAACGGAATGTCCCGCACCAGCACGAAATCGTCGTAGCCCGCCGTCTCGCCGAAGGTGCGGTTGAGCACTTCCGCCGGACACTGCTGATAGCCTTGAAACAATTCGTCGAACGCCTCGACGACGCGGCGCGGCGTATCCACCAGCCCCTCGCGTTCGGGGTTCTCGCCGATATAGGCGAGCAGCGTTTGAACCGCCCGTTCCGCCTCGTCGCGCGACGGCCGGGGCTGATCGGGCAAAACCGCCGCAGCCAGATAGTCAGCCGGATTGAGTTCGGCAGCGCGGCCGTCCTGCGGCTGGACGCTGGATTTCGGGTCGAGGGATTTGGGGTCGGAAGGTTTTCCGTCGGCGGGCTTGGTTGCCCGCAGCGGTTTGATCAATGCGTCCATCTTTACTCCGTTCGACCGGCCCTGTGGGCCGGAGTGTCACCGGGCAGACGGGGCGGCGCTTGGCCGCCGGACGCCTGAATCCCACTATACTAACACCGTCGCCGTGGTGCGAACGTCAAATCCATCACACCAGGCTGTATTTTTCCGCCACGCCACTTATATAGGGAAGTGAACCGGACCGCCAAGGGCGGTACCGGAGCGTCCGAGTCGATCGGCGCAAGTCCGGGCTTCAAATCCCATGCTCAACGACGTTTACAACAAGCGCATCATTGCCCTCGCCGGCAATATTCCCCGCCTCGGCCGCCTGTCCGCGCCGGATGCGACCGCAACCGCGCACTCCAAGCTGTGCGGGTCCACCGTCAAGGTCGACCTCAAGATGGACGGCCCGGTGGTGACCGACTTCGCGCACGACGTGAAGGCTTGCGCCCTCGGGCAGGCTTCTTCCTCCATCATGGCCCAACACATCATCGGCTCGACCGCCGACGAACTGCGCGAGTTGCGCGAAACCGTGAGGCGGATGCTGAAGGAGAACGGCGCCCCGCCGGAAGGCAAATGGGCCGATATCGCCTTGCTGGAACCGGTGCGCGAGTACAAGGCCCGCCACGCCTCCACCATGCTGACCTTCGACGCCGTGGTCGACGCCATCGGGCAGATCGAGGCCAAGGCCGCCCAATTGACCGACGCGAACGGCTAGAGAGGTTTCGCTTCTGATTGAATCGGAAGTGAAGTTCTCAGCTCTTTGATTTGACGCGTTTTCTTCGTGCGAACCGGTATCCGCTTCGCCCGAAAACGCCATGGATGTGAGCGTTCATGTTTTGACGCAAGCGCTTCAGATCGTCATTGCCGGGCTTGACCCGGCAATCCATCCACTTTCCAGAATCCACTTTCCAAAGGATAGATGCCCGGATCAAGTCCGGGCATGACGGAGAGTGATTTCCTCAGAGACAGAACGCCTCGAGGTTCTTCCCGAGCCATTCACCCCATCTCGAAAAGGCGCAACAGTCAGCCGCACGGCGTCTATTGCAGGTTCGCCTGGGCGGGTGTCGCCGCCCCTTTCACGGGGACGGAGGCCTCGGCGGTTTTCGTTCCCGCAACCGCGTGCAGCGACGCCCCCGTGGCGCCGATCAAGCGATCCTGAATCGGCTTGCTCGTCATTGCTGCGACAGGGGTGCCGGAAGCAACACCGTGCGCCGGCAGAACGTCGGCAACCGCGTCCGTGGTCGCGATGTTGGTCCGGCGCAACTCGGCGGACGACAACTCGTGCAGCGCTTCCCAAGGCGGCACGCTCAGCGCAAGCTCCAGCAGATCGCCGGTTCCGCCCATCTCGAAGGTGTATTTCGCCAGACGGCCGAGGTCGCGCTCGACGATCATCAGATCCTGCGCCGTGTAACTGGCGGCGCGGGCATCGTCGGCGCGATCGCCCATCCAGATCTGATGCACCCGAACATGCGCGCCCGGCGGCACGTACCGCACCTTGCCGGACAGCAGCAGAAACACGCACATGGATTCGCAGTATGCGTCGGGCGTGACGCCCGCCCGCCCGGCGGCCGAATTCGGCACATCCACCGTCGCGCCGACCGTGGTCAGCATTCCGAGGGCGCGCCAGCGTCTGCCGAGCGCGATTGCGTCATTGACCGAACCACCGCTCGAATCCAGAACCATCGTCGCGCCGGCGAGATTGCGGCCGTCCGCGAACGCCTCGAAGGCTTTCGGCGTGTCGGACGTCACCACTCCGACCGCACTGACCCAACCGCGGCAATTACCGTCGCAGGGAACCCACTCGAAGCGCATCGGCAACTTGCGGACATCGACAATATCGCGCGCCCGCGCCGGCCATGCCGATACGACGACCGCGCCCAGCGACGCCACGGCCAGCCCGATGACCAACGCGGCCGAAAGGCGATGTTTGATCAAAGCTTCAGACCGCACGCTGTCCCCTTCCCGGCCCCGTGTCGCGGGACGTCGGACCCTTCCGACATCCTGCCGTCACACAAAGGTAGCGGCGTCCGGCCGCGGCTCCAACGGAGTTGTGCGGCCCTGAAACACCAAACATGTGATATTTCCCGGAGTGTGTCACAAATGCCAATCTTTCCGGTTCCCGACTTGGAACCCGGTTACGCAGGATCGCCATGTCATCGCTTTGCCCGCATTGTGCGGCGATCGTTCAACACCTCCCCCGCAATGCCGGCCGTGGCGCGATCTGGGTGTATCGTCACACGCTTTCGCCATTGGTCGGTTATAACTGCCGTCACTTGCCGACGTGTTCGGTTTACGCCGACGAAGCAATCGGCCGGTTCGGCTTGTGGGCAGGCGGCTGGATGACACTGGCGCGGCTGCTTCGCTGCCAGCCATGGGGGACTTCCGGCATCGACAACGTGCCTTCGACCTTGCCCGATCGCGTACGATGGTACTTGCCGTGGCGCTATGCACGCTGGCGCGGGGTTAACGATTCCGAAGCCTCACCGGACTAACTTTTGCACTGTTGCACATCCGCCGATCGTCATAAGATGATGACGGACATTAGAACGGCGGAAGCAAAGTGCAGAACGGGCTTTATTCGGTCGAATTTCACACGGTTCACGGCACCGGCAGCGGTGTCGTCTATGCAATCGACGGCAAGGTGCGCGGCGGCAATTCGGGCTTCGCGTTCATCGGAACCTACTCCGGAACCCACGACGACATCCTCGTCAAGGTTTCGACGCAACGGCACAATCTCGATCCCGCTTTCAAGCCCTTGTTCGGTATCGATATGGTGACGCTGACGCTCAAGGGATCGATGCAAGGCGAAAACGCGGTTCTCGAAGGAACCGCGATGCAGCTTCCCGGCGTCCACTTCCGGGCTCTGCTGACGCGCGTGTGCGATTGACACGCCACCACCGTCAGCGCGCGGACGACATTCAGACTAGTCTTAGATCGCTTCGTCCGACGATCTGGTCGCGAGCCTGCCGGTCATCAGCACGATCGCCAATGCGGCCGCGATGAAAGCCGCGGCCACGTAGCCGGCGGCATGCAGCATGTCGCGAACGAACAGCATGCCGCCGATCGCCGAACCGACGGCCTGGCCGACATACAACACCGAGGTGTTGAGCGACACCGATGCGCCGGCGAACATCGGAGCCGCGCCCACCAACCGAACCTGCTGCATCGAATTGGTCGACGCGAATCCCAGCCCCCAAATGCTGACGCCGATGGCCATCAACCCCAGCACGCCGGCCCCCAGCGCCCAGATGCTCACGCCGGACAACAACGCTACGGTGAACAACAACGAGGTGCGGTAGCCTCCCCACGAATCCACCAGCCGCGTCGCCAATACGTTGCCGACAAAGCCGAAGATGCCATAGAGCGAAAACACCAGCGCGATCGCCGCGGGCGATGCATCCGCCAGCCGCGCCAGCAACGGCGCCATGAATGTGAAGACGACGAATTGTCCGGACATCTGCAGGATCGTGATCAGCAGCAACAGCACGACCAGCGGATCGCGGCCGAGCGCGATCCAGGTTTTGAGTTCGACCGGGGTACCTGTCAGCCGCGCCGGCAACCGCCACATCAACAGCATGAAGCTGATGAGCGACAATAGCGCCACGAACACGAACACCGCGCGCCAGCCCTGGTGGCTTGCGATCATCGTCACCAACGGCAGGCCGACCGCCGCGGCCAGCGACCAGCCAAGAAAGATATAGGCGATGGAGCTGCCACGCTTCTCCGGCGGAACGATCAATCCCACGGTCCCCGCCGCCTGCGGCGTGAACGGCGCGGCAATGGCCATCATCAACAGGCGGATCGCCATCAGCGTCGCGTAGTCGGTGGCGAAAGCCGACGCCAGATTGGTCAGCGCCAGCAACAGCACGATGCCGCCCAGCAGCTTGCGGCGATCGAACCGGCTCGTCAGCCACGCGCTGAGCGGCGAGCAAACGAACAGCACGAGCGCCCCGAAGGTGATCAGCAGCCCGGCATCGCGGATCGAGACATGCAGATCGAGCGACAGTTCGCTCAACATGCCGCTCGGACCAATGATCGAGGTGCCGATGACAAAATTTCCGAGCAACAACGCCGTCGGAGCAAATGAGCGATTCACGAGCGGTCCGATCCAGGATTGGGATTCTCTTTCGGGAGGCCTTCGCGAATGTCGGAATTGAGACATCATTCGCAGAATATGCCGGCGGGCAGGCTTGATACGCGCGTCGTGAAAACACGGCCAGATCGATGACGCTCAGGTCGATGAGACTTGGTCGATGGGACTTGGACGATGACACCAGATCGATGAGACTTGATCGATGGCGCGGGCCGCACCACCAGCCGGATCATCATCGCAAACTCAATGCAATTGCATCCAAATAGAATGAAGCGCCCGACATTGCAATAGGCGCGGCATGCGCCAACCACATGGCCGGCATTTCAACCGTTGCAAGACCGATATCCGCTGCTATACCGCTTTTATCCGCTTACCTGCGCCCGTTCGCAGGAGTGAGCCACAGGAGACGACGATCATGCCCGACAACAATACGCCCCCCTCCAGCTTCCAGTTCGGCCTCGCCAACCTCAAACCGGTCGAATCGCTGAACGTCACCCTCACCTTTCCGGACGGCGCGCGGCGCGAATTCGCCAAAGGGATCACCGGCCTCGAGATTGCCAAGGGCATCTCGCCATCATTGGCCAAGCGCACCGTGGCGATGGCGCTCGACGGCGTCGTCACCGACCTTAACGATCCGATCGATCAGGACGCCCGCCTCGAACTCATCAACCGCGACGATCCGCGCGCGCTGGAACTGATCCGGCATGACGCCGCGCATGTGCTGGCCGAAGCGGTGCAGATGCTGTGGCCCGGCACGCAGGTCACGATCGGCCCGGTGATCGAGAACGGTTTCTATTACGACTTCTTCCGCAACGAGCCGTTCACGCTGGACGACTTCGCGGCGATCGAGAAAAAAATGCGCGAGATCATCGCGCGCGACAAGCCGTTCACCAAGGACGTCTGGGATCGCGAAAAGACGAAACAGGTGTTTCGCGACAAGGGCGAGGCCTTCAAGGTCGAACTGGTCGACGCCATTCCCGGCGACGAGCCGATCAAGATTTACTATCAGGGCGACTGGTTCGATCTGTGCCGCGGCCCGCACATGACCTCCACCGGCAAGATCGGCAACGCCTTCAAGTTGATGAAGGTGGCCGGCGCCTACTGGCGCGGCGACAGCAACAACCCGATGCTGACGCGCATCTACGGCACCGCATTCGCCAAGCAGGAAGACCTCGACGCTTACCTCAAGCAGATCGAGGAAGCCGAGAAGCGCGACCATCGCAAGCTCGGCCGCGAACTCGACCTGTTCCACTTTCAGGAGGAAGGCCCCGGCGTGGTGTTCTGGCACGCCAAGGGCTGGACGCTGTTCCAGGCGCTGGTGGCCTATATGCGCCGCCGCCTTGCCGGCGACTACGACGAAGTCAACGCGCCGCAGATTCTCGACAAGTCGCTGTGGGAGACCTCGGGCCACTGGAACTGGTATCGCGAGAACATGTTCGCGGCGCAATCCGCCGGCGACGAGGCCGAGGACAAGCGCTGGTTCGTGCTCAAGCCGATGAATTGTCCCGGCCACGTCCAGCTTTTCAAGCACGGGCTGAAAAGCTACCGCGACCTGCCGTTGCGGCTCGCCGAATTCGGCCTCGTGCATCGCTATGAGCCATCCGGCGCGATGCACGGCCTGATGCGGGTGCGCGGCTTCACGCAGGACGACGCGCACGTGTTCTGCACCGAGGAACAACTCGCCGACGAATGCCTCAAGATCAACGAGCTGATCCTGTCGACCTACTCCGATTTCGGCTTCGGCGATATCGTGGTGAAGCTTTCGACACGGCCCGAGAAGCGCGTCGGCACCGACGAGAGCTGGGATCACGCCGAGCGCGTGATGGCAACGGTGCTGCGCGAGATCGAATCCAAATCGGGCGGCCGCATCAAGACGGCAATCAATCCCGGCGAAGGCGCGTTCTACGGCCCGAAGTTCGAATACGTGCTGCGCGACGCCATCGGCCGCGACTGGCAGTGCGGCACCACGCAGGTCGACCTCAACCTGCCGGGATTGTTCGGCGCTTTCTATATCGACGCCGACGGTTCCAAGAAAACGCCGATCATGGTTCACCGCGCCATCTGCGGCTCGATGGAACGCTTCACCGGCATCCTGATCGAGCACTTCGCGGGTCACTTCCCGCTTTGGCTGGCGCCGGTGCAGGCAGTGGTGACGACCATCACCTCGGAAGGCGACGAGTACGCCAAGGAGGTGGCGGCGGCCGCGCGACGCGCCGGGCTGCGCGTCGAAATCGACCTGCGCAACGAGAAGATCAACTACAAGGTCCGCGAACATTCGTTGGCGAAGATCCCGGCACTGCTCGTCGTCGGCAAGAAGGAAGCCGAGGCGCATACGGTCTCGATCCGCCGGCTGGGCAGCGAAGGGCAGACCGTGATGTCGCTCGAAGAAGCGTTGCAGATGCTCGTCGAGGAAGCAACGCCTCCGGACGTGAAGCGTGCGCTGGCCGCTGGAGAACAGCCGAACGCGACTGCGTAGAGCCTTTCCGGTCGGGCGACGCATGCCACACATCGCCGTCATTCCGGGATGCGCGCACTTGGCGCGCAGGCCCGGAATCCATACGCCCGGCGGTGGTTATGGATTCCGGGCTCGCTCGCAAGGGCTCGCGCCCCGGAATGACGCGAGTCAAATGATTCAACCCAATTCGAAGGTGCTATAACCTTCGAGCAAAGCGGATGCCGATCCGCGATATTCGCTGCGGCAATCGCCGCGGTGGCAGCGATGGAAGATCATGACAGACGTAATCGATTTCTTGAGAACCCGACGTTCGGTGAAGCCGCGCGACATGGATGGCGCGAGCCCAACGCGGGCCGAACTGGACAGCATCCTCACCATCGGCGCGCGCGTCCCCGATCACGGCAAGCTTGCGCCATGGCGCTTCATCGTGTTCGAGGGCGATGCGCGGAAGAAGGCCGGCGAGATCATCGCACAGGTTTTCAGCAAGAAGAATCCCGGCGCGACGGATGACGACCTTGCCAAAGCGCGCGCGAGCCTGACGGAAGCGCCGCTGGTCGTTGCCGTGGTCAGTTCTCCGAAATCGCATCCCAAGGTGCCGCCGTGGGAGCAACAGCTTTCCGCCGGCGCCAGCGCCTTCAGCATCGTCACTGCCGCCACGGCGCTTGGCTACGGCGCCAACTGGCTGACGGGCTGGTTCGCCTATGACCGCGATGTCTTGACGGCGTTGGGCCTTGGCGCGGACGAGAAAATCGTCGGCTTTGTCCACATCGGCAAATCGGCCAAGGCCAAGGAAGATCGCCCTCGCCCGGTGCTCGCGGATCTGGTGACGCGGTTCTAGCGCGTTTCGGACTTCGGTCACGGTGCCGTTTTCGAGCGACGTGGGCGCCGGTTCGCGTGACGAAAACGCATCAAACCAAAATCGCAGAGCCCGGTTCCGATCCCATCAGAGCCGGGCTCCAAAGCGAGGCCGCACTGGCCGCCTCAGGCCGCATCGGCAGCCGGATTGAATTGCCTGAGCAGAATGTCGATCTCGCTGGCAGGGCGCGCACAACTGAACAGGAATCCCTGCACCTCGTTACATCCTTCCTCACGCAGCCACGCCAGTTGATCCTCCGTCTCGACACCCTCCGCGGTGGTCTTGATCCGAAGGCTACGGCCAAGTCCGGAAATCGCCCTCACGATTGCCTCACAATCCGGGCGATCGGCGATGTCCTTGACGAACGAACGGTCGATCTTGATCTTGTCGAACGGGAAACTCCTGAGATAGCTGAGACTGGAATACCCGGTGCCGAAATCATCCATCGAAATGCTGACGCCGAGCGCGCGCAATTGATGGAGCGTGGCCAAATTCGCGTCTGTTTCGGCCAGGAATACCGACTCGGTGATTTCCAGTTCCAGTCGCTTCGGCGGCAGGCCTGAAGCGGCGAGCGCCGAGATAACCATCTGAACCAGGTTTCGATTGCGAAACTGGACCGGAGAAAGATTCACCGCGACCTTGATATCTTGCGGCCAGGTCGCTGCCTGCCTGCAGGCTTCACGCATCGCCCATTCACCCAGTCCAACAATCAGCCCGATGTCCTCCGCGACGGGAATGAAATCAGCCGGCGAGATCATGCCTTTCCGCGGATGCCGCCATCGCATCAGTGCTTCGAACCCGCTGATCCGGTTCGCCGCGATATCGACGAGCGGTTGATAGTGCAGTTCGAACTCACCACACGAAAACGCCCGGCGCAGATCGAGTTCGACTTCCCGCCGCTTCTGAGCCTGCCGATCCATTTCCTTTTCAAAGAAGCGGTGAATGCCGCCGCCTTCGGACTTCGCGCGGTAAAGTGCCATATCGGCATTGCGCATCAGGCGTTCGCCCGAATCACCGTCGCCGGGAGAAATCGCAATCCCGATGCAGGCGCCGATGACGACCTCGATGCCATCGACATCGTAGGGCCTGCTGATCGTCTCGATCAACGTCACGGCATAGTCGCTCGCGGCATGGGGGCTGACACCGCTCGACATAATGATCGCGAATTCATCGCCGCCGAGACGCGCGGCGGTGTCGCCCTCGTGAATCACCTTGCGCAAGCGATCGGCGACGAGGATCAGCAGGCGATCCCCCACCGGATGACCGAATGAATCATTGACGTTCTTGAACAGGTCAAGGTCGATGTACAGCACCGCGACCTGATGGCCATCCGATTGCGCCTGCCCCAGGGCTTGCGCCAAACGTTCCTGATACCGCACGCGGTTCGACAGATCCGTCAGCCCATCGTGATGCGCCATATAGGCGACGCGCGCTTCGGCCTTCCGCCGCTGCGTGATATCGACGACGGCAACAAGATAGCTGTCACGGTCCTTGAACACGATGCGGCGGCCAAACGTAAGAACCTGTATTTCGCTCCCGTCAGCCTTCAAATGACGCCACGTCCGCGTCGAACGATAGGAATCGCCGAATTCCTTGAGCGCCTGACTGTGCAGATCCCATTCGTCACGCGGCCATATCTCACGCAGGCACATGCGCTGAAATGTCTCACGGTCATAGCCATAATGCTGGATCGCCGCGTCATTCACCGCCAGAAACTCGGTGGTGTTCGCGTCGAACAACCACATCGGCATCGGGTTGTTCTCGAACAGCAGACGGAACGAATCTTCGCGGCGCCTGATCGCCGTCACATCGGAAATGGTCAACGAGATCATGTCGCCGAATACGGTAGCGCTCAACCGCAGACTGCGCCCCTCGCTTTCAAGCTCGAACAGGGTGCCGGCATCGGAATTCGCCGCATCGAGCAGCCACCCGAAAACAGCCGGCATTCCCAACAAATGCTCGCACTCACGAATGCGCCGCCACATCAGCCAGTCCGGCGACGCGCGCAAATGCCGCGAAGCAGACCCGTTCAAATGAACGATCTGGAGATCGTTCGGCCGACCGGCTGCGTCACGGATCACCGCCAGCGACAACACGCCCTCGTCGGTATTGGCGAAAATCGCATCGAGGAGATTGTAGCGCTGGCTGCGTTCGTTGACATACACGCCGAACAGCATGCCGCCCCACCGCGACGCCGTCGGCAGTGTCAGGACATCATAGACCTGGACCATTCCGTCGCGGACAATATGCGCGGCAGCGAGATGGGGATGCAGAGCTTGCGCCGCTGAAACCGTCGCCTCGACGAGGATCGTCGCGCAATCGGGCGGCAAGGCATCGAACGGACCTCCCCACGCGTCAACGCCAAGCCAGCGCTGAGCGTAGCGGCCTCCGTGAGATATTTCGAGACGATCCGGCGTGCCTCGCAGCAACATCACATGATCGGAAAGCCGGCCAAGGCTTCCAAGCATCACGTCCTCATAGCAGGGCAGCAATTGGCCGGGCTTGAGCGCCGCGCGCCACTTGCGCCGCAGGACGGCAATGTCGCCAATTTCAACGTTCAGTTTTTCCAGCGAATTCTTCGCGGCAATCACGACGCCCTCTACACCTCAGCATTCAGCCTGCGGCATCCAACCGGGGCGGAATTAAAGCGATGTAAATTTGGCGCGCGCGGGCTTGCAAAAGCCGCCTGGCGACGAAACTGAATCGACTGATGGTTAGTGGGAGTTAGGAACAATGACGGCACGATGACAGTGCGATGACCGTCAGCGCGCGATCACTTCGACTTCGCCGTCGACGCCGTTGACGACATTGAAGGCACGTTCGAACACCTTGCCTTCGTTCTTGGCGATGGCGCGATATTCGCCTTCGGCCAGGATCACGCGCGGAAACGCGCCGATCGATTCCTTGACCACGTCGCCGCCCGGCGTGATCACCGACCATGCGGTGTTGGCGAGAGCCTCGCCGCCTTTCTCGCTCACCAGCTTCAGCGTGATGACGGCCGCGCGATGGGTGATCGTGGTGTCGGTCAGTTTTCCCGCCTGCACCCGAATATCCGAGCGCACCACCGAATTGGCGTCGCCATAATTCGAGATGATGTTGTAGGTCCCCTCCGGCAACATGACGACGTCGCCGGGCGTGACGCTCGGCACCACGGTCGGACTCTCGCCGCCGGCATCGAACTGGCTGCCCTTGTGGATGCTGAAGGAAATCTGGTTCGCCGGAATCCGCGTGCTCCCCACCTTTCCCTCGATGCGCAACCCGCCGGCCGGCAGCACGAACGATTCCCGGTCGGTCTCTGAGCGAACCGTGACCGGACGGACGGCGCTGACCAGACCGAGCGCGACATGCACGATATACTTACCGGGCGGCAGGACGATATTCGGTGTCGGGCCGCGATCCTCGCGAATGAGTTTGAACGCGCCGTTTTCATCCTGGCGGTCGGCAAATACCCGCCAGATCAAGCCGCCATTGATCGCCGGGAGATCCTTGCCGTAACGCGCGGTCAGCGCCAGAACGCCCTGGCCGGATCCGACAGCCGGCGTCGCGGGCGGCGCAACCGGTGGCGTTATCGCGGCCACCGGCGGCTGCGTCATCACGCTCGGCAATATCGGCGTCGAGGCCGCGGGGCCGGTCGGCGGCGCAAGGTTGACGGCGCCGGATGACGGTGGCGACGGTTCCGGAACGAGGGCCGGCGGCACCGGCGGCGGCCGGTCGCCGAACAGTTGCGCATGCGCCGGCAATGCAAGGAGCAACGGTAAAACGAAGGCGATCACGGCCGCCATTCCCGCGCCGCGCCTGAGTTTTCCGCAATTGCCGCCCCAAAGCATCATCGCCGAGGTTCTTGCCGTAAAACGCGGCGAATTCAAGCCTCCAAAATCGAATCGGGATCGTGATCGGCTTGAGGGCGCTTCCCGCTTGGGTCGCGGCATCGATTTGGGCTAATGATGCCAGCGCAAACGTCCGGCATCACCGGAACCATTGCAACCTGGTGTCCTGAATCCGGAGTTCGCCTCAGTTTGCAGCGTTCACTTTCGCGAACTCCGGATTCAGGACACTAGCAAACTTGTGATTCTACTGTGGTCAGGTTCGGGAGTCCGATTGAAGGGCTCGACGAGACAATGAAGCGAACTTCCGAACCACCACGCTAGGCCAATCTGTCTTCACTGGAGTGACGGTGTGCTTGAAGGGCTGATGGGGCGAACACCAAATGGGACGAACGGCCGCACCAAGGTCGGTCTCGGACCGACCCGCAAGCCGGTGATCGGACTGGCGCTGGGCGGCGGCGCGGCACGCGGCTTTGCTCACATCGGCATCCTGCGCACGCTGATCGCCCACGGCATCGTGCCCGATGTCGTGGTCGGCACATCGATCGGCGCGGTGGTCGGCGGCACCTATGCCTGCGGCCATCTCGACAAGTTCGAAGAGTGGGCGCGCGGCCTGCAACCGCGCAACATCCTCGGCTATCTCGACATCAAGCTCAACGGCTCGGGGCTGATCGGCGGCGACAAGCTCGCGGCCCAGCTCGAAGCCGCGCTGGGCGAAACGCTGATCGAGGACTTGCCGCTCAAATTCGCATCGGTTGCGACCGAAGTCCGCACCGGCCATGAAATCTGGCTGACGCACGGCCGCGTGGTTGACGCCATGCGCGCATCATTCGCGCTGCCGGGAATTTTCGCGCCGTTTCTGGTCGGCGATCGCTGGCTGGTCGACGGCGCGCTGGTCAATCCGGTTCCGGTCTCGACGGCGCGCGCGCTGGGCGCGGAAATCGTCATCGCCGCGAACCTCAGCAGCGATGTGTTCGGGCACGCGACCACAATCTTCTCTCACGGCACGACACCGGATGCGCCACCGCCCGTTGCGGAGGAAGCACCTCCACCACGACGCGGCATCGGCAAGTTCTTCTCGCCGGAACGGACCATGAAGCGCGAATTCTTCGGCGGCGGCGGCCGTCCCGGCATCTCGACCGTAATGATCGACGCCTTCAACATCATGCAGGATCGCATCACGCGCGCGCGTCTCGCCGGCGATCCGCCGGACCTTCTCATCACGCCTCGCGTCGGCCAGATCGGCTGGTTCGAATTTCATCGCGCCGAGGAGACCATCGCTCACGGCGTGCGCGCCGCCGAACGCTCCATCGAGGCGATTCAGGAAGTCATCGAAATCCTGGCGCCGGGCGCCGCAAGCGAGCCGATCGCCGTCGATGCACCGGAAGCCGACGGGAAGACTGACGGCGGTTGAAGCGTCAGTCCCGTGGTGTCGGTCCGGTGCTGGCAGTCCGCAGATTCACGCGGCACGGACTCACGCGGTCTTGATATAGTCCTGCAACGCTTCCTGCTCGCGTTCGAATTCCATCACGCGCCACTTGACGACGTCGCCGATCGAAATCAGCCCGACGATTTTGTCGCCGTCCATCACCGGCAGATGGCGAAACTTGCCCATCGTCATGCGCTCCATGATCATCGCCACGGTATCCTTCTCGTGACA
>Ga0209952_1000348_pt1 | contig 93744 bp, 95 predicted proteins | sample ThiBiot_750_biof_2_FD_183951 | JGI IMG/M metagenome (GOLD analysis project Ga0209952, IMG submission 183951) | Wastewater bioreactor microbial communities from Cape Town, South Africa - Thiocy_cont_750_biof (SPAdes) | ecosystem: Engineered > Bioreactor > Thiocyanate-remediating >...
GGAGCCGCAGCATCATGACGATGTCGGCACCTTGCAGGCCTTCCTCCATGGTGCGCGCGACTTCAACGCCCATGCGCTCGATGCCGATCGGCAGCAGCGTCGACGGCGCCACGACGCGCACGCGCGCGCCCATGGTGTTGAGCAGGATGATGTTCGAGCGCGCGACGCGGGAGTGCATCACGTCACCGCAGATGGCAATCATGAGGCCTTCAAGCCGTCCCTTGTTGCGACGGATCGTGAGTGCATCCAGCAGCGCTTGCGTCGGATGCTCATGGGTACCGTCACCGGCGTTCACCACCGAACCGTCGACCTTGCGCGCCAGCAGTTCGACCGCTCCCGAGGCATGGTGGCGAACCACCAGAATGTCCGGATGCATGGCGTTCAGCGTGATGGCGGTGTCCATCAGCGTTTCGCCCTTTCGCATCGACGAGGAGGCGACCGACATATTCATGACGTCGGCGCCGAGACGCTTGCCGGCGATCTCGAACGACGACTGTGTCCGGGTCGAAGCTTCGAAGAACAGGTTGACCTGGGTGCGGCCGCGCAGGCTGGTGCGCTTCTTGTCGATCTGACGGTTCAGTTCGACATATTCTTCCGCGAGATCGAGGAGGCCGGTGATGTCGGAAGCGGAAAGTCCCGCGATCCCCAGCAGATGCCGGTGACGGAGGACGAAGCTGGATTTTGCTGCGAGGGTCATTAAAGCAAGAGCTATAGGCATTGCGGCATGGGGGGGCAAGGCCGTTTTCGCTTCCGGTAGGTTATCCCCCAGAACCGTGCGGAGCTGGTTAATCCGGGATGTTTTCGGGCTGCTGCAAGCCCGGCAAATTGGCCGGAACCGATGATTGGGCGAGACATGTTCTGGATGACGTATCGGCTTTCGCGGTGGCTGGTGGTGCTTGCGGTGGCAGGGCTGTCGGGGCTTCCGGGCGGTGGGGCCATGGCGCAGGGGCTGCCGGGCGGGTTTGTCTATCTGCGCGATGTCGATCCGACGATCGTGCAGGACATGCGCTACGCCACCGTCAACAACTTCGTCGGCCGAGTGCTTGACGGATACGAGGCCGGCGAATGCATCGTGACCCGCAAGGTTGGCCTTGCGCTCAAGCAGGTGCAGCGGGATTTGAGGCCGCGAGGCCTATCGCTGAAAGTCTATGATTGCTATCGGCCGCAACGTGCGGTCGATGACATGTATGCCTGGGCGCAGGATGGCAATGAGACGCCCGCGCAGCATCGCTACAATCCTCAGATGCGGAAAGCGGATCTGTTTCGTCTTGGTTACATCGCGCGCCACTCGGGCCACTCGACCGGCAAGGCGGTAGATCTGACCCTGGTGCAAATGCCGTTGAAGAGCGCGACGCCGTTCGATCCGCGCGCCGACTATGCCGATTGTACGGCGGCCGTGTCACGTCGCGCGCCGGATAGCAGTGTCGACATGGGTACCGGTTATGATTGCTCGGACGAACGCGCCCACACCGCGTCGGCCGTGATCACACCGCCGCAGCGTCGCTGGCGCGAAATTCTGGTGGCGGCGATGGCGCGCCACGGCTTCATCAACTATCGCCTCGAATGGTGGCATTTTTCACTGCCGGGGTCAGGGCGCGAGGCTTACGATTTCCCGATCAAGACGCGCTGACGGCTACTTCTTTTTCTTGTCGTGCGCGTCCTTGTAACCCTCGCTCGCTTTGCCCTGGGTTTGCTTGGCGTTGGGGCCGGTTTCCGGTTGCCCCGACTGCGCATCGTGCCCGGATGCTTGCGGCGACTCGGCGGGCGCGGATTGCTTGGCGGCGGGCTGATCGCTGGTGGTGGGGTTGATCGTGCTCTGCGCCATCGCGGCGCCGGTGCTCACGATCAGCGCGGCCGCTGTCGCTGTGAGAATGGACCTGAACTGCATGAGGACTCCGCTTGGTTGCCGGGGGACAACACGGGCGTGATCGGCCTGGTTCCACAAAAAGTCATGTTGCGGCGTTTTTCCGCACCTTGCGCCGCGCGTGAAATCGGCGGATGTCTGGTTATCCGCACCGCTCAGAAGCTGGGAGTTTGTCATGTCGTCCGCTTCCTCCGCCCGCACCGATGTGTTCAATCAGTCGCCGCCGTTCGAGGATGTCGATCTGTTTAGTTGCGACCGGTCGCTGGTCGAGGCGGTAGCGGCGAACGGCGGTGGCGGCTCGACGGCGGAGCTATCGGAGTTCGGCAAGCACTGGGGCTCCGCGGCGATGGCGCAGCGCGGACGGCTTGCCAACGAGAACACGCCGAAGCTCAGGACCTATGACGCGCGCGGCAACCGTCGCGACGAGGTTGAATTTCATCCGGCCTATCATGAACTGATGGCGCACAGCGCCCACGCCGGCATCCATAATTCGACCTGGAACGCCAGTGGCGAGCCAGCCGGCGGCGCGTCGGAAGTGGTGCGCGCGGCGAAATTCTTCATCGCCTCACAGGTCGAAACGGGTCACCTGTGTCCGATCACGATGACCCGTGCGGCGGTCGGTGCGTTGTCGAGCGACCCGGCGTTGCGCGCCAGGGTGATGCCGGTGCTTGGTAGTCGCAGTTACGATCCGACGTTTGCGCCGTGGTGGACGAAGCGCGGCATGACCATGGGCATGGGCATGACCGAACGGCAGGGCGGCACGGACGTGCGCGCCAACATCACGAGCGCAGTACGTGACGGCGAGGCCTATCGCATCACCGGGCACAAATGGTTCATGTCGGCACCGATGTGCGACGCGTTTCTGGTGCTGGCTCAGGCGGAAGGCGGCCTGTCCTGTTTCTTCATGCCGCGCTTCGCACCGGATGGCGTGGTCAACGGCATCAATTTCCAGAGGTTGAAAGACAAGCTGGGCAATCGCTCCAATGCGTCGTCGGAAGTCGAGTTCAATAGCGCCTATGCGTTGCGGCTGGGCGAGGAGGGGCGCGGCATCGCCACCATCATTCAAATGGTCTCATTGACGCGGCAGGATTGCGCCACCGCGTCGGTGGGCCTGATGCGCTCCGGGCTGGCCCATGCGCTCAATCACGCGCGGCATCGCAGCGTGTTCCAGAAGCATCTTGCCGATCAGCCGCTGATGCAGAGCGTGCTGGCCGACATGGCGCTTCACGTCGAAGCGTCCACCGCGTTGGTGATGCGGCTGTGCCGCGCGTTCGACCGCGCGCCGTCCGACAAGGCGGAGGTTGCCTACATGCGGCTGCTGACGCCGGTGGTGAAATACTGGACCTGCAAGAGTGCGCCGGGCTTCCTGTACGAGGCGATGGAATGCATGGGTGGCAACGGTTACGTCGAGGAAGGCATTCTGGCGAGGCACTATCGGGAGTCGCCGGTCAATGCGATCTGGGAAGGCTCCGGCAACGTCATGTGCCTTGATGTGTTGCGGGCGTTATCGCGTGAACCCGAGGGTGCGAGCGAGGTGCTGCAACACCTCGCAACGCAGACCCAGGGCCTGCCCGGTGCGAACGAAGCGCTGGCTTTTATTGGAAAATCGTTTCGCCGCGCGGACATCGAGCGGGTGGCGCGGATCGCTGTCGAGAAACTGGCGCTGCTGGCCGCGACCGCCGCGCTCAATGAAGTCTCGCCGCCAAACGCTGAACTGTTCGCGGCGACGCGATTGCGCGGGGATCACGGTGGCCTGTATGGCGCGGTCGATCTTGGTGCGGATGAAACCCGCCGCGTGTTGGAGCGCGCGCTGCCGTGATTGACGGGGTTCTGCCCACGGTTTGGTAAGAATTGGCCACCACAGTGCCGCCATGAGCAAACTTGAGACTTACGCCGGTTCGTCGCCGCCGCTGCCTCCTCAGCCGGCGCGCCCGCCACGGGCATGGAAATTCATCGGCACCAGCCTTTGGGGCCTGTTCATCTTCGCCTTGATGTTCGTCGGGCAGTTCGTTGCTATCGCCTATATCGCGCTGCGCGATGGCGGCCCGATCAATTCCGCGCTGATCAAGGCAGTTTCTGGCGGCGGCATTACCATTTCGCTGTCGGTGATGACCGGATTGCCCGCCGTGCTGCTGGCGATCTGGGTCGCTACTCGGTTCGCACGCATGCGGTTCGGCGACTATCTGGCGTTGCACTGGACGACGTGGCGAAGCTTCACCGTCAGCCTCGTCGCCCTGGTTGTTTTGGTGGTCGCCTGGGACCTGCTGTCGCGCGCGCTGGGGCGCGAGGTGAATCCGGGGTTCATGGTCGACGTGCTGAAATCGGCGCAGGCCGAAAACGCGGTCTGGCTGCTGATCATCGCGTTCTGCGTCGCGGCGCCGATCACCGAGGAATTTTTCGTGCGCGGCTTCCTCTATCGCGGCTGGTCGGAATCGTTCCTGCGGCCGTTCGGCGCCATCATACTGTCGTCGATGGTCTGGACCGCGATGCATCTGCAGTATGACTGGTTCTTCTTCGGTGAGATCATGTCGATCGGCGTGCTGCTGGGCTACGTACGTTATCGCAGCAATTCGACCTGGCTGACGGTGGTCCTGCACGGCCTCAACAATCTGGCGGCGACCATTCAGACCATGTGGCTGGTCTCGCATCCGTAACGGATGCGGTTATCCTGCGAGCGCGATGAATATCGGCATGGTCAAGGCCGCGGCCAGTGTCTGCAGCGCCAGGGTCTGCGCCAGCAGCGGTGCGTCACCGCCCATCTGCCGCGCCAGCACGTAGGCGTTGGAGGCAGTTGGCACCGAGGCACAGCAGGCGACGACGACGAGGTTTGACCCCGACAGACCGAATCCCCAGCCGAGCGTGATGGCGATGGTCGGCATGACGATCAGTTTGAGCGCCACTGTCAGCCATGCGGCGGCGGCGGGTCGCCTTAACCCGTCGAGCTGCAAGCCCGCGCCGACCACCAGCAGCCCGATCGCCAGCGACGAGCGTCCAAGCGATCCGGCGAATTCGTAGAGTGGATTCGGGACCGGAAGCTGGGTGATATTGATGGCGATGCCGATCAGGCAGCCCCAGATGAACGGGTTTTTCGCGATCGCCAGCAGTGTCGTGCGCCACGATGCCGCCTGCGGCGAGGCGAACCGCGCCAGCACCGACACGCTCAATACGTTGATGATCGGGATCATTGCCACGATTGCGACCGATGCCACCGCAAGGCCGAGATCGCCCAGCATGTTGCCGACAACGGAGAGCGCCACAAAGGTTTGCCATCGCACCGCGCCCTGGAATAGCGAGGTGAAGGATGGGCCGCTCAGCGTCAGCGTGCGGGCGAGCAGCGGGCGTAGCGCCAGGCACAGCGCCGCCATGATGAGCACCGACAGCAGCATGGCACCGCCGACGCCCGCGATCGGCACCGACGCGAGGTTGGCGCGGCCCAGCGTTTCGATCAAGAGCGCCGGGAACAATACGTAATAGACGAGTTGCTCGAGCCCGATCCAATACTCGTCTTTCTGGAGCAGGGTGCGGCGCAGGGCATAACCGAGCACCATCAACAGAAACACCGGGATCAGCGAGGCGATCACCGTCAGCATCGGTGCACGGCCCTAACGTTGCAGTGTGGCGAGGCGATCGAGCGCGCCTTGCAGGATGAAGATGGCGGCGTGTTCGTCGATGACTTTTGCACGCTTTGCGCGGCTGGCCTCGAGCGCGATCAGTTCGCGCTCCACGGCGGCGGTGGACAGGCGCTCGTCCCACAATCCGATCGGCAGGTCGGTGAGGCGGGAGAAGTTGCGGGCGAAGGCGCGCGTCGATTGCGCGCGCGGACCCTCGCTGCCGTCCATGTTGATCGGCAGGCCAAGCACGAAACCGACGGCATTGCGCGCCTGTGCAAGATCGATCAGCCGCGCCGCGTCGGCGGTGAAAGCGGTGCGACGCACCGTCTCGACGCCGGTGGCGAGTTTGCGGTCCGGGTCCGACACCGCGACGCCGATGGTCTTGGTGCCGAGGTCGAGCCCGATCAGCGCACCCCGCGCGGGCCACAACGGGGCGGCTTCGATCAATGGCAGAACAGGAGCTGTCATCGCCCCCGCATAGCATGCCGCGCGTCCGAGCACACCTGCTTGCAGCGCTTGTCCAGCCTTCAGGGCAAGCCGGCTCTTATGAGACATCGGCCCATCATATTGTGCGCATGGCGCGGGACATCAGGGGGGCGTAAGGTTGTGTCGCGGGTTAGCCCTGCCAAGGTCGCATTGTCAGCCTCGATGCGATTTGCGAGACGAACCATCTCAGCGAAGGATATTTGATCATGTGGCCCGACCGACGTTTGCTTGACTTGCTCAAAATTGATCTGCCGATCATTCAAGCACCGATGGCGGGGGCGATGGATACCGAGCTGGCAATTGCCGCCGCGAAGGCCGGAGCACTGGGCTCGCTGCCTTGCGCGATGTTGTCGCCGGACAAGGCGCGCGATCAGGTCAATATCTTCCGGCAGCAGGTCAGTGCGCCGGTCTCAATGAATTTCTTCGCGCATACACCGACGGTCCCGGACGAGAAGCGGGTCGCGGCGTGGCGCGAACGGCTGACGCCATATTATAAAGAGTTGCAGCTCGACCCGGCGATGCCGATTCCCGCAGCGGCGCGCGCGCCTTTCGACGCGGCGATGTGCGAGGCGGTCGAGACACTGAAGCCGGAGGTTGTCAGCTTCCATTTCGGTCTGCCGGAGGCCGGCCTGCTCAGGCGGGTGAAGGATGCCGGTTGCGTCATCATAGCGTCCGCCACCATCGTCAAGGAGGCGATATGGCTGGCGGAGCGCGGTGTCGACGCGATCATCGCGCAAGGCGCGGAAGCCGGCGGCCATCGTAGCATGTTCCTGACTGAGGACATCGCGACCCAGCCCGGCACCTTCGCCTTGATTCCACAAATGGCCGATGCGGTGCGGGTGCCGGTGATCGCGGCCGGCGGTATCGCCGATGGGCGAGGCGTCGCAGCCGCTTTCGCGCTCGGCGCTGCCGGCGTGCAGATCGGGACCGCTTATCTGCGTTGCCCGGAATCCAGGGTCAGTGCGATCATCCGGCAAAATCTTGCTCGCGGGCACGACAATTCGACCGCCATCACCAACGTCATGACCGGGCGGGCGGCGCGCGGCATCGTCAACCGGGCGATGCGCGAGATCGGTCCGGTGACATCGGAGGGGCCGGGGTTCCCGCACGCGTCGGCGGCGTTCGGTCCTTTGAAGGCGGCCGCCGAAAAGGCCGGCAGCGCCGATTACACCAATCTGTGGGCCGGGCAGGCGGTCGCGCTGGGCCGTGAGTTGCCGGCCGCGGATTTGACCAGGGCGATCGCCGACGAGGCGTTGCGGCGGTTGCATCAGCTCTCGGCCTGAACCGGCCGTCGGGCTGCGGTTGCGGCGCGAAAGGGCGGTCTGCTATAGCGTCGGCTGGTTGCCATCGCGCCTTGCGGCAATGATGACATTCCTGACCGCCCGAAAGGCTCCTATATAATGTCCGTTGACGCCACCACTGTTCGCCGCATCGCGCATCTGGCGCGAATTGCGGTCACTGATGCCGAGGTTCCGCACCTGCAAGGCGAGCTGAACGCGATCCTCGCGTTCGTCGAGCAACTGTCGGAGGTTGATGTCGAGGGTGTCGAGCCGATGACGTCGGTGACGCCGATGGAGATGAAAAAGCGCGCCGATGTGGTGACCGACGGCGAGATTGCCGACGCTGTGGTCGCCAACGCCCCTGCGCGCGAGGATCATTTCTTCGTGGTGCCCAAGGTGGTCGAATAGAGCCTGCTGGAGACGAATCCGATGTGCCTGTTGTGCGACGATGAAAAGGCCTATCAGGCCTATATGGCGTATCTCGACGCCATGGAGCGTCAGGGCAAGAATGCCGATCCCGACAAGGCGATGGACGCTGTGCTCGACGCGATGGAGCAATCCATGGAGCCGCAGCCGCGCCGCGACGATCCCGCCCTCGACAAGACGCTCTCTCCTTTCTTTTGCAGCCCGGTTGATAAATGACGGATCTGACTTCGCTGACATTGGCCGAGGCCCGCGACGGTCTCGCGCGCAAGACCTTCACCTCCGTCGAACTCACTGACGCGCACCTCTTGGCGATGGCGCGTGCGCGCGCGCTCAATGCCTATGTGCTGGAGATGCCGGAGCAGGCCCGTGCCATGGCGCACGCCGCCGACGAGAAGATTGCCCAAGGTAAGGGCGGCCCGCTCGCCGGCATTCCGCTCGGCGTCAAGGACCTGTTCGCGACGCGCGACGTGCGCACCACCGCGTGTTCGAGGATTCTCGGCGACTTCAAGCCGCCTTACGAGTCCACCGTCACCACACAACTGTGGCGCGACGGCGCGGTGATGCTGGGCAAGCTCAACAACGATGAGTTCGCCATGGGCTCATCCAACGAAACCTCGTGCTTCGGCCCGGTGGTCAATCCGTGGCGGCGGCAGGGCTCGGACGCGAAACTGGTGCCGGGCGGCTCGTCCGGCGGCTCGGCGGCGGCGGTGGCGGCGGGCCTGTGTCTTGGCGCGACCGGCACCGATACCGGCGGCTCGATCCGTCAACCCGCTGCGTTCACCGGCATCGTCGGCATCAAGCCGACCTATGGCCGCTGTTCGCGCTGGGGCATCGTAGCCTTCGCGTCGTCGCTCGATCAGGCCGGACCGTTCGCGCGGACCGTGCGCGACACCGCAATCCTCTTGCGCTCGATGGCAGGCCACGATCCCAAGGACACCACCTCGGTCGACCGCGCCGTGCCGGATTACGAGGCGGCGGTCGGAAAATCGGTGAAGGGCCTGCGCATCGGCATTCCGAAGGAATACCGCCTCGACGGCATGTCGCCCGAGATCGACCGCCTCTGGTCGCAGGGCGCGGACTGGCTGAAGGCGGCCGGCGCCGAACTCGTCGAGGTGTCGCTGCCGCACACCAAGTACGCGCTACCGGCTTATTATATTGTCGCGCCGGCGGAAGCTTCATCGAACCTCGCGCGATATGACGGCGTACGCTACGGCGCGCGCGTCGACGGCAACAATATCGCGGAAATGTATGAGAACACCCGCGCGGCCGGCTTCGGCGCCGAGGTGAAGCGCCGCGTGATGATCGGCACCTATGTGCTGTCGGCCGGCTACTACGATGCTTATTATCTGCGCGCGCAAAAGGTGCGCACGCTGATCAAGAAGGATTTCGAGGATTGCTTCGCGCAGGGCGTCCACGCCATCCTGACACCGGCGACGCCGTCGGCCGCATTCGGCATCGGCGAGAAGACCGGCGCCGATCCGATCGAGATGTATCTGAATGACATTTTCACGGTCACCGTGAACATGGCGGGATTGCCGGGCATCGCGGTGCCTGCGGGGTGTGATGCCCAGGGTTTGCCGCTTGGCCTGCAACTGATCGGGCGTCCGTTCGACGAAGAGACGCTGTTCTCGCTGGGTGAAGTGGTCGAGCAGGCGGCGGGACGTTTCACGCCGGCGCGATGGTGGGAATAGAGGCGTGAACTCCGCGGCCGAGAACAATCGTCTCGGCATTCGCGGAGGCGACGCGCTATTGTCTGATCCAAAGAACTGATGCGGCAACCTTCATCGGTCCGGGATTAACCATGATGGCCGTGTCATTGCCACGGTGCTGCCATTTTGTTCACCGGTTAACCGCCTTTGGGCGATAACCGCCGCGATGGAGGGGCGGTCGATCATGCGGTGGTCAGGATATTTTGGCGTCATGGCGGCGAGCCTGTGGCTGGCCGGCTGCGCCTCGGTCCATAATACGCCTGTGAACGAGCCCGTGCATGGCAGCGTGGCCGATCAGCTTCACCTCGGCTTCAAGGAAGTCGCCGACGAAGACGATCTGTTGATCGGCCTGGCGTTCTCCGGCGGTGGCACCCGTGCTGCGGCGTTTTCCTTCGGGGTGCTGTCGGAGTTTGACCGCATCCCGGTCCCGCGCGGTAACGACAAGCTGCTCGATCGACTGGATTTCATTTCAGGGGTCTCCGGCGGTTCGGTGACGGCGGCCTATTATGGGTTGAAGAAGCGCGCGGCGCTGACCGACTTCCGCGAACGCTTTCTGTTGCAGAACGCGGAGGAGGGGCTCGACACCACGCTGTCGCTGGCCACCATGGGCCGTGCGCTCGGCGGCGGCATCAACGATCAGCAGGGCTTTACCCAGTGGCTCGACCGTAACCTGTTCCACGGAGCGACCTATGGTCAATTTCGGCGCGTCGGTCCGCCGCGCGTCTGGATCAACGCTTCCGATATTTACAATCGCGTGCCTTTTGTGTTCGGCGCCACCGCCTTCACCGCGATCTGTAGCGACCTGACCAAGTTTCCGCTTTCGAATGCGGTGGCGGCATCGGCGGCGGTGCCTGTCGCCTTCGCGCCGATCGTGGTCAAGGCCTATCCCGGCACCTGTTCCGATCCACTGCCGTCATGGATCACGCGCTCCGCTGCCGACCGCAACGCTTCGCCGATGCTGCGCTCGTTCGCCAGCGCCATTCTGCGCTATCGGGAGGGCAAGGTGCCCTTCATCAAGCTGCTGGATGGCGGTCTGGTCGATAACTACGGACTTGCCGGTTTCACGATCTCGCGTGAATCCTCCGATACGCCCTATGGTCCGCTGACGCCGCAGCAAGCGGTCAAGTTGCGGCGCTCGATGTTCCTGGTGGTCGATGCCAAGGCCGGGTTGTCAGGCGATTGGGTACGGACCGTCGACGGTCCCGCCGGTGTCGATCTGGTGAAGGCGGCCATTGACACCACCATTGATGCCAGCGTCGGCGCCAGCTTCACCGCCTTCGAGCGCACGATGACCGACTGGCAGAACGCGATGATCAGATGGCGTTGCGGATTGTCGGCGGCGGACCGCAAAAGATACGGCGCGCCCGCCAACTGGAATTGTCGCGATCTGAAATTCTTCGTCGGACGTCTCGGTTTCGATCAGCTTGATCCGGCCCGCGCGACGGAACTTGGCAATGTGCCGACGCGGTTTCACCTGCCGCAGCAGCAGGTGGACGAGGTGATAGAGGCGGGACGGGATGCATTGCGAACCAGCCCGACCCTGCGGGATTTCATGAAGAGCATGTAGGGCGGCCCATTTCCGGCAACACTATCTCTTCCGTTCTTCCGTCGGCCGGGCTCGTCCCGGCTTGCCACGTCCTTGCTGCCGACGTGCGGTTAGGACGTCGATGGCCGGAGTAAATCCGGCCATGACACGGCTATTCAGTTGGACGCGAACACCGATCGTCCATCGCATCGGCCCCCGATCAGGTCACTTCGCCGGGGTTTTCTCGCCGGACCGTTCATTGTAGAACGCGGCCATGAACGCACCTGTCAAATCCGCGAAACTCATCAAAGGCGCCACCAGCGATTGGGAGGTGGTGATCGGGCTGGAAGTCCATGCCCAGGTCACGTCCAACGCAAAACTGTTCTCCGGCGCATCGACCCAGTTCGGCGGCGAGCCGAACAGCCATGTCTCGCTGGTCGATGCCGCTATGCCTGGCATGCTGCCGGTCATCAACGAGGAGGCGGTGAAACAGGCCGTGCGCACGGGTCTCGGCCTCAAGGCGCAGATCAACCTTCGCTCGACCTTCGATCGCAAGAACTATTTCTATCCGGATCTGCCGCAGGGCTACCAGATCAGCCAGTACAAGTCGCCGATCGTCGGCGAGGGTGAAGTGCACGTCGATCTCGACGACGGTAGCAGTATCGGCGTGGGCATCGAGCGCCTGCACCTGGAGCAGGACGCCGGCAAGTCGCTGCACGACCAGCATCCGACAATGTCGTTCGTCGATCTGAACCGGTCCGGCGTGGCGCTGATGGAGATCGTCTCCAAGCCCGACATTCGCTCCTCGGAACAGGCCAAGGCCTATGTCAGCAAGCTGCGCACCATCCTGCGCTACCTTGGCACCTGCGACGGCGACATGGAGAAGGGGAGCCTGCGCGCCGACGTCAACGTTTCGGTTCGCAGGCCGGGCGAGCCGCTCGGCACCCGCTGCGAGATCAAGAACGTCAACTCGATCCGTTTTATCGGCCAGGCTATCGAGTACGAGGCTCGGCGGCAGATCGGCATTCTTGAAGATGGCGGCAGTATCGATCAGGAAACCCGGCTGTTCGACCCGAACAAGGGCGAGACACGGTCGATGCGTTCCAAGGAAGAAGCGCACGACTATCGTTACTTTCCCGATCCGGACCTGTTGCCGCTGGAATTCTCGCAGGCGTTCGTCGATGAACTGGCGGCCGCGCTGCCGGAACTTCCCGACCAGAAGAAGGCGCGTTTCATCGATGAGGTTGGGCTGACGCCCTACGATGCCGCAGTGCTGGTGAGCGAGCGGGAGAGTGCGGACTTCTACGAAGCCGTGCTGGCGGCGCTCGCCGACAAGAGGCGCGACGGCAAACTCGCCGCCAACTGGGTCATCAATGAGCTGTTCGGGCGGCTGAACAAGGAAGGCCAGGATATTGCGGCGTCGCCGGTCTCGGCGGCGCAACTTGCGGCCATCGTCGACCTGATCGGCGAGGAGACTATCTCCGGCAAGATCGCCAAGGACCTGTTCGAGATCGTCTGGAGCGAAGGCGGCGACCCGCGCACCTTGGTTGAGACGCGCGGCATGAAGCAGGTTACCGACATGGGGGCGATCGAAAAGATCGTCGATGAGATTGTCGCGGCCAATCCGGAGAAGGTCGAACAGGCGAAGGCGAAGCCAGCAATGATCGGCTGGTTCGTCGGGCAAGTCATGAAGGCGTCGGGCGGCAAGGCCAACCCGCAGTCGGTGAACGAACTGCTCAAGAGCAAGCTCGGACTCTGAACCGGAAATCACCGACGAGGCGTCGCTGTGCCGGCGTCAACGCGGTCGAATTTTCGGTGCCGGTAGTCGCGTTGGAAGGCTCCCTCCACGACGCCCGCGGATCGCAAAGGGAAAAATACCGGTCGCGAATCAGCGCCGGTGGGTTGCCAAAAAAATCCGCGTTTCCCGAGTGGCGATCCGTTTCGGCGCCCACAGGGCAAAAATTTTTTGATTGCCAAAATTCCCGACTCAGAGTCCGCGCACCTCGTTTCGAGAACGCGAAATGAGTCGCGACAACGTGCGTCGCACGAGAGCAAAGTTGTTCGCGAATAACGGATTTATCTATAGTACAAGCGTTTTCTTCAATCTTGACATTTGCGGATGTAGATTCCGCGCGCACTTTTTGTATCGCCGCGCATCTTGGCGCGGGTGCTGTCGCGGCGCAGGCGGTGTTCGCGCTGCCATTGCTTCATCAACACTTCCTTAAGCAGGACACTGTTTTTTCGCATGTGTTGGTGTATTCGGAATGAAGTGCATTTCGATTCCCGAGTGCACGCAGCGATTAAGCCATCTCACTAATTAGGAGGGCAACATGGCCAAGAAAGCGAAGAAGGCGAAAGCCAAGAAGACGGTAAAGAAGGTCAAGAAGGCGAAGAGCGCAGTGAAGAAGACTGCGAAGAAGACCCGCAAGGTCGCCAAGAAGAAGAAGTAAGTTCGCTTCTGGAAGAATTGCCGGCCTTGTCGCCGGCGACGTCACACGGGTCGCCCGCCCATTCATCCTCAGGGATGGATCAAGTCGGAGGCACCGGTCGACGAGAGAGGGTGTCGGCGAGACATCAGGTCAGCCGGTCAGACCGCGGCAAAGCAGCGATGCTTTCGTCAACGGTCCGATAGAGGGACGGTTCTTCGAAAGAAACGTTCTTCGGACGGTGTGGAGATTGGATCTCCACTTCACGGCAGCCTTCGCTGCTGTGGGCCTTGACCCTGACGTGTTCGCCGACGCCCTCGTTTTTTGCCGGAGCCGATATTCGGCCGGCACACCGCCCGTCCATCCCCACGTTCATCCCCACATTCATCCGCCCCAGCCTGGTGTTTTGCTCCTGTCATCCCGAGGCGTGTCCGTGCCAGGAACCGACACCGCGTGCCTGTGGCGTTCGACGCTGCAACGCGGATCGGGGTTTGGTGCAATGGTTATCGTTTCGCCAAGCGCCACGGTGAATGCGCTATTCATGAATTGCTGAAACCCGCATGAAATGCGGAGTTGTGTCGCTGCGCCGTTCCAAGCCCGCGCCAGGCGTTCAGATTCGATTCATCGCGATATTTAAACTGCCCTTCAAATTTGATCGGTCATGATCCCTCCAACGCCGGTCAACGGCGGTTGGGATGATTGCGTCACGATTGGACAGGGCCGCGCTCGGAGCAGGGCGGTCATAACAAAAGGTCAGACATCATGTTTCACGGAGCCATTGATCTGAATACGGCGATGCCGGTCGAAGCCACCGCAATTCCTGATGCGCTGTTCGAGCGTGGTCTGTATTGGGCAAGCGGGCGCGGCGGACTCGTCGATCTGGTGGCCGCGCACAAGTGGTTCAATCTCGCCGCCCTGAAGGGCCGCAGCGATGCCGTTCCGTTACGCCGCGAGGTAGCCGAGATGATGTCGGACGTCGAGATCGCGGCGGCACAGCGCGATGCGCGGGCATGGGTTGCCACGCACTGATTTTGCGAAGCGGAATATTGATGGCCAGTCGTCCGAGATCTTCGGAGCCATAGTCTCTCAACCGTCGTGGACTTCGAACCGGCCTAGCCGAGATGGAACCGTCCACCGAGCGGATATCGACGACGATTGGTTGCTGCGCCTGGTATAGCGGCATGACCTCACCCGAATGAGACCCTTGTGCCCGCGGCGCCGGAACCTCGCCGTGTCGCAAACCCCGGCTCGGCGGCTTCTTCCGAATGAGTTCCGTATCGGCTGGCATTAAGCGATACGAAGCGGGACATAAGCCTTGTCACGCCGCCATGGTTCAACGGTGTAGAATCAAGAACCCCGGTCCATTGCAGGATGCCGATCGGTCGGGGTGATTTGCAGTACGGGGGAAGCAATGGCGGAGACAGAGGGATTCGAACCCTCGATAGGGCTTTACAACCCTATAACGGTTTAGCAAACCGCCGCCTTCAGCCACTCGGCCATATCTCCGTTGGCCCCCGATATGCCCGACCCTGCTCAACCCCGCAAGCGCGACTTGAAGCCGCCTCGAATTTAACTGCTCTTCATCGGCGCCCGGACCGGTTCAATAGCGAAGCCGGTGGGAGAGAAGTGATCGCTCCCCATCGATTCGTTCGGGTTTTCCCGATTTGACGGTCGAACATGAAGGGGCGGAGCTTGAGTTCCGGAAGGCGGGGACAATCTCGCAAGATTGGCGGTGAGCGAGAGGGTTCAAAAAAATATAGTGATATCAATATTTTGGAGGTGCGCGGCGATCACGACTGCGTGTTATTTGTGCAACACCGATCCAAAAACGGCCGGATTGGTACCTTTATAGGGCGTTCCTTTGTTGCGTGTTCAGATGTGTTGGGTAATTCTCCAGGAAGCGACGGAGGGGGGCATCCCGAGGTCGTCCCGTTAGGTGGTTCGCTTAAGTCCCTCGCGTTGTGCGGGAGTGTCCGAAGGCGCGAACGGCTCAAGCGGTTTAGTCAGGGACTAAGGGAACTTATCTTCGGGTGTATCACCCAGCGGATCCGTAACCTTCCCTAAAGAGCAAACTTGGAGGTTTACATGAACATTGCTAAGAGCCTTATCCTCGGCTCGGCGGCGACCATCGTCGCACTGAGCGGGGCACAGGCGGCAGACCTTCCGTTGAAGGCCAAGGCGGTCGAATACGTGAAGGTTTGCTCACTGTACGGTGCGGGTTTCTACTACATCCCCGGCACTGACACCTGCATCAAGCTGGGTGGCTATCTGCGCGCTGACACGACTTTCAATGGTTCGGGCGCTTACGACTCGCCGGCTTGGGCTGGTCCCGCCGGTCAGGGCAACCGTCTGAAGAACGATTTCGTTGCTCGTGCTCGTCAGGACATCAACATCGATACGCGTACCGCCACTGAATACGGCGTTGTCCGCACCTACTTCGATGCGACGTTCAACTGGACGACTGGCAGCGACGTCACCGCCGGTGGTAACCTCGGCGTGTACTACGCGTTCATCCAGTTCGCTGGCTTCACAATGGGTAAGGCTGTTTCGCAGTTCTCGACCCCGTGGACCGGTTATCCGGGCAACAACACGTCCTTCCTGATCGGTGGTGAAGACGACGTGACTGGTATCAACCAGTTGTCCTACACCGCGCAGTTCGGTAACGGCGTGTCGGCCGCGATCAGCTTGGAAGATCCGTCGTCCTATCGTCAGGGTGGCCTCTACAACGTTACGGCTGCTCCGTCCGGCGCTTTTGCAAACATCGGCGGCGTTGCAACCTCGATTACCTCTGGTTCGCTGGCTGCTCAGCAGTTCTTCCAGGGCGTCCCGGGCCTGAACTCCTACGCAGGCGTCAGCGTTCCGGACATCGTTGGTCAGCTCCGTGTCGATCAGGCTTGGGGTCTGTTCCAGTTGTCGGCTGCTGCCCACCAGCTTCGGGCCAGCTACTATGCGACCAGCCCGTCTCTGAACGAGGCGCTTGGTCATCCGGGCGACGCGTGGGGCTATGCCGTTCAGGTTGGCCTGTCGCTTAAGAACCTGCCGACCGGTGCTGGCGACAGCATCAACTTCAGCGCAGGTTACGCCAACGGCGCCAGCCGTTACGTCCTCGGTGGCGTGAGCCCGAACAACTTCGCGATGTTCGGCAGCAGCAACGTTGCTTATCAGAGCATCGCGGTTGCGGCTTCGGGTGACGGCGTGTTCGCCAATGGCGGCAGCATCGAGAAGTCGAGCATCTGGGGTGTCCGTGGTGCGTTCAACCACAACTGGGATCCCTACTGGTCGTCGTCGCTGTTCGGTTCGTACACCTCGGTTGATTGGGGTGCGGCCGGTTCTGCTCTGATCTGTGGTGCTAGCATTGGTGCCAACAACGTCTCGCAGAGCCCCGGCACTGTTTGCAATCCGAACTTCAACATTGCTCAGATCGGTACCGTCCTTCGCTGGACCCCGGTCAAGAACCTGACGTTCTCGGGCGAAGTGATGTACACCTTCCTCGATCAGCGCAGCTCGGGCATCGTTGGACCGGCATCTGCAACCGCTCCGAACAACAACCTGATCGGCGCGACCAAGCCGGCGGGTGCTACCTACGAGCTGAAGGACCAGGGCACCTGGACCGTTGGCGTCCGCGCTCAGCGCACCTTCTAATTGTAGTCGTCTCCGGACGAATACAGTCTGAAACAGAAACCCCCAGCGGGAAACCGCTGGGGGTTTTTGCTTGGGAGAATGCCAAGGCGCACTTTGCGTGCGTGCCGATGGTCAGAGGTGCTGCAACGCAGATCGTGCGCCGTGAAACTGGTGCAATGGCGTTGATGGTTTATGATTGCAGACGATGTCAAAGCACCCGCTACGTCCGGCCGGCGTCGACAAGCCGAGCCCGGTCCAATACCTGCTCGACAGAGCCATTCTGTCGTTGCGCATGCAGCATCCCGATGAAGCCGAGCGCATCGCCGCCGGTGTGTTGAAGGCTGACCGCAGCAATGCCCTCGCGGCTCAGGTTCTCGCGCGGGCGCTATTGATGCAGAATCGCGCGGCCGAAGCCGTTATTCCGCTTGAGCGGGTGGCCCGGCGTAGCAACGATCCGGCTATCGAAACCGAGCTTGCGGGCGCCTTGGCCGCGGCTGGCCGGACCGATGCCGCTCTCGATCAGTTGCAGCGGACCACGGCCCGGCGGCCGCCGTTTGTCCCCGCGTTTCTGGAGTACAGCAATCAGCTCGTGCGGGATGGGCGTCGTGATGAGGCGATGGCGGTTCTCGAACGCGGACTGGAAGCCGCACCGGGAGCGGTCGATCTGCGCTTGGCGCTGGCGTTTGCTTATATCAAGCGCAACGATCGCGCCAATGCGCGCACGCTGCTGCAGCGTGCGGTCGCGGATGCCCCGCAGCGTCATAACGTTTTGACTGCGCTTGCCCGAGTGATGGCGCAGGACGGCGAGTATTCGGCTGCCGCCGATCTGTTTCGGCGTGCGCTCGCTCTGCATCCTGATGATGCGGTAACGCGCAGCAGTTTTGGTGCATGCCTCCTGGAGATGGGGGAGCGCGACGCCGGTGAGGCGAGCCTGCGTCTGGCGGCGCGCGGCGGTCCACAAATGGTGGGGCAAACGATCACGGCGCTGGCCTCCGCTTCACACGGTCGGTTTTTCCTGCGGCCAAGCGATGCCGTAAAATTTCTCGGCGTCGATAAAAAGTGATGCGCGCTTACGCCCGGAACTGCCGTCGGTAGATACCTGTCTCGTTATACATCGCGGTTGTAAGGTCGTGCAGCCGCTGTGATTCCTCCGCCGTGAAGGCTGCCGTGCGCATTCCCCACTTGTCGCGCTTCACCGGCATGCATTGCGCGATCGGTGTGCCTTTGGGCAGTACGCCGTTAAAGTTCGTGTCGTGCCAGTGCGCTGGAAAATGAATCCAGTTGTCATAGTAGCGGTCACTGTCGACCAGCCCGGTCAGTGTCGTGAACGGCAGGTCGAAGCGGTTGGCTGGATGGGTGAAGAGCAGCGCATAACCTTCCGGCGCCTCGATGGTCCAGAGGTTATGAAACTTCACCATGAAGCGGTCAGCCGCGAACAGCGGCGTGCCGGTGACCTGGCTGGCGTCGTGGAGGCCGAGCGGGGAGCGTACGAAATTGAGTTCGCCGCCGGGCGCAATGTCGTTGTCCCAGGTGAATTCACCGTTCTCGACCTTGAGGTCGCAGATCAGGGGGATCAGGAAGCCGGAAGTCATGGCGTCAACGAACGGAGGGCAGCGCTTCACCGTGTCGGTGGTCCCGCCGTTAAGGGCATTGAACGCCTGCTGCGGCATCGCCTTGAGCCAGTCCGGTACACCAAGCGCGGCCGGCACCGGTTGCGGCAAAATCCCCTCCAGTTCCTTTGGGCAACGGAATGTCAGCGTCATGGGGGTTTCGTTGGGGGGCGTCACATCGGGCTCCACGGCTTGGTTCGACTTCTCAATATCATCAGTCGCGCGGGTCAAACCAGAGCAGGATTTCAACCCCGCCGGGACTACTCATCGGCAGGCTGGATTCTCCGCAGGGTCTTGAATAGTGCTCGGGCAGGGACGCTTATGTGATGTGGACCGAAGTTTGCTCGGGAAGACACGCGAGATGACACTGGCTTCGGTTTGGCGACGCAAGTCCAGGCGATGACGCCTGCGATTCAGACGTATCGCCTTATTGCGCCGACGCGCCCCGGTGCAGATCGGCTTCGATCTGCAGGCGCGATCCGCCGCCGAAGCGTGCGCGATACACCTGCAGGTTCTCCATGATCCGCTGCACGTAGTTCCGCGTCTCCGAGAAGGGGATGCGCTCGACCCAGTCGACGGCATCGACGTTGGGATCGCGCGGATCGCCATAGCGCGCGACCCACTTGCGCAGACTGCCGCGCCCGGCGTTGTAGGCGGCGAAAGTCATAATGTAGGAGCCGCGGTAATCCTCGAGCAGTCCTCCCAATTCCGCCGCGCCGAGCGTGGTGTTGTAGACCGGATCGGATTTGAGCCGTTGGAGGTCGAAACTCGCGCCGTATTTCCTGGTGACGTACTTGCCGGCGGAAGGCGTCACCTGCATCAGGCCATAGGCTTGCGCGGGCGACACCACGTTGGGATTAAAGCCGCTTTCCTGCCGGGCAATCGCGAACACCACGCTTGGGTCGACCTCGGGGCCGATTGGCCGGTAGTGCGGAATGCCGGACGCCGGATAAGCATAAACGTCGAACGGCAGGCCGCGATTGAGTGCGGCCTTGCCCAACTGCAGCATGCCGCGGGCGTCGTTGTTGCGTGAGGCGAGTTCAGCCAGTCCGGTCAGCACGTCGGCATTGGCAGTGTCGCCCATGTCGGCGAGAATCGGAATCGCCAGTTCGCGTTCGTTGAGCGCGTACAGCAACTGCACCGCGCGAACGATTTCGAACCGCTCGATGCCGCGCAGGCCGCTACCCGGCGCGCGGTTGATCTCGATTTGCGGCAGTCCAAGTTTGGCTCGCGCCAACTGGCCATAATAGCTGGTGGAGTGCGCGGCGGCGGATTGATACGCGGCGCGCGCCTCCTGTGAGCGACCGGAGGCTTCGGCGGCGCGGCCGAGCCAATAGCCCGCACGCGCCAATGCTGTCGGATTGTCGCTCCGCTCCGCAATACGCGCGAAGTGCTGGCTTGCGGTAGCCGGATCCTTCAGGAAGCGCAGCGCGATCCAGCCGGCGGTGAATTCCTTTTGAGTCTTGTAGACATCCTTTGCCGGCAATGCCGCGTCGCGCGCCACCAGATAGGCGGTGCGGTTGTCGCCGGCGTCGAGCAGTTCACGCGCGAGCACGCGGCGCTCGATCCACCACTCATCGAGATCGTATAGCTGGGCAGGGTCGCGCGGCGCGCTCAACATCAGGCGCCCGGCTTCCTCGATCCGGTCCTGCCGTCGCAACCACTGAACCTTGCTGAAAATATATCCGGCATCGCTGTGCAACTGGCGCGGCACATCGTCGAGCAGCGCTTTCGCATTCGAGGCGCGCTTCGATACCGCGATGCGGGCCCGGGCGAGGGCAACCTGATCGCTGCCCAAGCGTCGGGCGGCCCGCAGCGCAGCTTCATGTGCGCTGCCATACAGCAAGGCGTCCATGCGAGCCTTGTGATCGCCTGGCCGGAGCAATGGACCGAACTGGTCCAGGATGGCGGATTCCATATCCGGGCTGAGGTTTTCGTCCAGCCAGGCTTCGCGAACGTAACGCTCGGCATTCTGGCGGTCGCCCCGCGTCAGCAGCGCGCGGGCGAGCACGAGCCGGCCTTTGGCCGACAATGGCGTCTCATTCTGGAACCACGCCAGCACCGTGGCGTCGTCCCGCCGATCATCCCACAATGCGGCTTCGGCGCGCCGCCGCATGAAGGTTTGCGAAGGCCAGCTCGGATTTGCCGCGATGAACGCGCGGTAGCGTTCCACCGACGCTCCGTTGTCGCTGCTACGAAGAATAATCCATTCGGCAAGTTTGCGTGCGACGGGATCGCCGATGGCGGCTTCGGTCTGCGTGGCCTCGGAGGCCTTACGCCGGCGCACCAGATCGATCACGGTCTGCAAAGTTCCAAGATCGCCTTGCGAGGTCGAAGCAGTTGCCGCCACCGCGGCGGGAACGGCTGGCTTGCGTTCAGTGCGCGCAACGGGGACCGCATGCTGGCGCGGCGTGGGTTGCAGCGTCGCTGCCGCGGGAGCGGTCCGCTTCGCGGCAGGAGCGTGCGCCGCTTTCGAAGAAGCCTTGCTGGAAGAAGTTTTGCTGGAAGCGGGCTTGGAATCCGTTTTGATCGCCGCTTTAGGCGCCGGATGAGTAACTACCTTCGATGCTTTGGTCTCGTGGGTTTTCGCAGCCTGCGGCTTGGAAGCATGCGTCTTGCTATCGTGCCTGACTTCCGGTTTGGCTTCTTTCGATTTTGCCGCCGGCGCTTTGGGCGCTACGGTTTTTGAAGCTTTAGGAGTTGATGAAGCCTTGGAAGCCGACGCCTTCGCCGCGTGAGACGCCGCGATTTTTGATTTCGAGGGCGCTTCGGGAGCTGCCTGCACGCTGATCGTTAGCGCCAGCGACCCGACGGTCACCATAAAGGCTTTCCAGCGCCATGCGGATGCCCGAGCAAACGTCATCACGGCGGTCCTTCGCTACGAATCGATCCCGGCGCGCCGGGAATGTTTGTCCCTGATTATCCGGACAAAACACCAAATGTGTTAAGCCTTTCATGTCTGCAGCAACACCGCGGCAAATTCGCGTCACAGCTCTTGATTCGGCTTCGCGCTTCGACCCGGGAAATTGCTTTGCCCGCACGGGCTGTACAGTGGATGACAATTCTCGCAAGCGTATGAATCCATTGTTGTTTGTGCTAGAATTGTGCTTTCTTGGTGGACTGCGAAGGGCATCAGGACACCTGACCTGCCGTGGAACTCGGCGCCCGTTCTGAGCAATCCTCGTGGATGAGCCTTTTGTCGCAGCAGCGAAGCCGGTAAGAAGCCGGCTTGTTTGAGTGGAAAGTCGGGCGGCGTGGCCGCAGTGTTTGTTGGAGAATTGAGATGGCAGCCAAGACGAATTTTCGGGGGTCTTTTACCGCCTTGGTGACGCCATTCAAAAACGGCGGCCTCGACGAGGCGGCGTTTCGCGACCTCGTCAATTGGCAGATCGCGGAGGGCACGCAGGGCCTGGTGCCGGTCGGCACGACAGGAGAGAGCCCCACCGTCAGCCATGACGAACACAAGCGTATCGTTGAATGGTGCATCGATGAGGCGAAGGGGCGCGTACCCGTGATTGCCGGTGCCGGATCGAATTCGACAAGGGAAGCCATCGAACTTGCGCAGCACGCCGAGAAGGCCGGAGCCAATGCGGTACTGGTGGTCACGCCGTACTACAACAAGCCAACCCAGGAAGGAATGTATCAGCACTTCAAGGCGATCAACGATGCGATCGGAATTCCGATTTTTATTTACAATATCCCGGGCCGATCGGTGATCGATATGTCGGTCGACACCATGGCGCGATTGTATCAGCTCGATCGTATTGCCGGCGTCAAGGATGCGACCGCGAGCATGGTGCGCGTTTCGCAGCAGCGCGCTGTGCTGGGCGAAGACTTCAATCAGCTGTCGGGTGAGGACGCGACGATCCTTGGCTACATGGCGCACGGCGGCCATGGCTGCATCTCGGTCACGTCCAACGTCGCGCCAAGGCTGTGCGCTGAATTTCATCGCGCCTGGCAGCGTGGCGACGCTGCGGCCGCGCTTGCTGTCCATGACAAGCTGATGCCGCTGCATACCAACCTCTTCATGGAGTCGAATCCCGCGCCGATCAAATATGCCATGTCGCTGCTCGGAAAGATGGAGGAAACCCTTCGGTTGCCGATGGTGCCGGTATCTGAGCCGACGCGAGTGGCGGTTCGCGACGCCATGGTTCATGCGGGGTTGATCAACTAGTGCAGCAAATTTGACATTCGCTACCGATATCGCAGTCGGCTTCGGGAGCGAACGTCAAATTCGAAGCTTCATCAGGATTTTGTATTTGCGAGTGGTCTTTTGTTTCCCACGTTTGCACGGACATGTGCTGGAACGGGATGCAAATGTTAGAATCAGATCGCGAGTGTATTGTGCGTGCGTAGTGTCGATGCGTTAATTGCAACAAGCCAACAAGCGTCGAAAAGGAATTTGAAATGCTCAAGGAGTTTCGCGAATTTGCCATGAAGGGCAATGTCGTCGATCTTGCTGTTGCCGTTATTATCGGCGCGGCATTCGGCGCGATCGTCAGTTCCATGGTTGCCGATATCATCATGCCGATCATTGGCGCGATCACCGGCGGCCTCGACTTCTCGAATTATTTCACCGGACTATCGAGCCATGTGACGGCGACCAATCTGGCAGACGCCAAGAAGCAAGGCGCTGTACTGGCCTGGGGTAATTTCCTGACCCTTACGCTGAACTTCCTGATCGTTGCGTTCGTACTGTTTATTGTGGTGCGCACGATGAGCAAGCTGAAGAAGAAGGATGCTGCTGTGCCGGCGGCGCCGCCAGAGCCATCCGATGAAGTAAAGCTCTTGACCGAAATCCGTGACCTGTTGAAGAAGAGCTGAACCGCTACGCCCGTGACATGGGCGTTGTCGCCAAGCTCGAGAGACGACGCCCAGAGGCTTTTGTACCATGGCCGAAAAGAAAGAGCGCGCCATCAAGGTGGTGGCGGAAAACCGCAAGGCGCGCTTCAATTATGCGATCGAGGACACCGTTGAAGCCGGCATTTCGCTGACCGGCACGGAGGTTAAATCGATCCGCAACGGCAAGACGACCATCGCGGAGTCTTATGCGGATCCGAAGGGTGGCGAGATTTGGCTGATCAACGCCAACATCCCGGAGTATCTGCAGGCCAATCGCTTCAATCATGAGCCGAAGCGTCCGCGTAAGCTGCTGCTTCACAAGAAAGAGATCAACAAGCTGATCGGGGCGGTCGAGCGCAATGGCATGACGCTTATACCGCTCAAGCTCTATTTCAACGAGCGCGGCCGCGCCAAATTACTGTTGGCGTTGGCCAGAGGCAAAAAGCTCCACGACAAACGCGAAACCGAAAAGAAGCGCGATTGGTCTCGCGAGAAGGGCCGTTTGATGCGGGCGAGGGGATGATCCACTGCATCCGACGCGCGCGGGGTGAACGAGGCAGGGACGGGTCCGATGAATCAAGAAGATTTGTTAGCGGTCGACTGGAGTCAAATTCCCGCACCGATTGACGATGGCGCGGCTCGCCATCTCGTCGGGAAAGCTTTGCCGCCGATCAGCCTGCTTGCAACGGATCAAACCATGGTCACGCTGGCGGATTTGCCGGGACGGACAGTGGTGTTCGGCTATCCGCGCACCGGCGAGCCGGGCAAGATTGCCCTGGTGGATGACTGGGACATGATCCCGGGCGCACGTGGGTGCACCCCTCAAACCTGTTCCTTCCGCGATCTATTCGCCGACTTGAAGGCCGCTGGCGCGCAGCATGTCTTCGGTTTGTCGACGCAGAGCAATGTCTATCAAAGCGAAATGGCTGGCCGCCTGCATTTGCCGTTTCCGGTGTTGTCCGATGAAAGCCTGGCGCTCACCACGGCGCTTGGGTTGCCGACGATGAGCGTTGCCGGTCTGACCATGATCAAACGCCTGGCGCTGATTATCGATGACGGGCGCATCACGCATGTTTTCTATCCGGTGTTTCCGCCGGATCGAAGCGCGGGCGATGTCCTCGCGTGGCTGCAGAGCCATCAGGCCTAATAGCTAAGTCAGGTCGGCCCGCACACGCGCGAAAACACTTTCGAACATCGCGGGTGTCAGCACGCGCGTATTGGTGTTGTAGCGTGAGCAGTGGTAGCTGTCGTAGAGTTTGACCGCATCGGCCTGATGCACTGCGCCATGCGCAAAAGGCGCCGCCGCAGCACGCAGGTTGAGCGCTTTCACGGTCGAGTCATGCGCGACACGACCAAGGGCGACGATGGCGCGAAGCCGCGGCATGTCGGCCAATGTCGCGCCGAGAAACTGCCGGCAGGTGCGGATTTCAACAGGTAATGGCTTGTTTTGCGGCGGCACACATCGCACGGCGTTGCTGATTCTGCAGTCGATCAGAGCCAGCCCGTCGTCGGGCCGCGCCTGGTAATGGCCTTGAGCAAACCCGAAAGCGATGAGGGTCGCATATAGCAGGTCGCCGGCATAATCGCCGGTGAAAGGGCGCCCGGTGCGATTGGCGCCCTGTAAGCCGGGAGCTAGTCCAACAATCAGGAGAGAGGCGCTGCGATCGCCGAACGAGCGTACCGGCGCATTAAACCAATCCGGTTGGCGGGCCCGGTTCGCTTGCCGAAAGTCGACAAGTCTCGGGCAGAGAGGGCAGTCGTGGTCGGGTTCGGTGCGGGGGAGGGGCGGTGCAGGCGCTTTGGCCGAAGCGGGCGTTCGGTTGGCCGTGGACGGGCGCTCAGTCCTCGAAGTCGTCGTCATCGTTCCGGGGGGCAGTCGTACTGCGTTGCAGGAATTGCGGTGCGTGGTGGCGAGGTTCGCGCGGCGTCGGGCGCTCCGCAGGATCCCGCCCGAGTTTTGATTGCAGTTCCATCAAATCGGTAAAGACATCTGCCTGCCGACGCAACTCATCGGCGATCATTGGTGGCTGGCTGGCAATCGTGGAAACGACTGTAACGCGGACGCCCCGCCGCTGCACGGCTTCAACCAGCGAACGGAAATCGCCGTCGCCCGAAAACAGGACCATTTGGTCGATGTGCTCGGCCAGTTCCATGGCGTCGACCGCGAGTTCGATGTCCATGTTACCCTTCACCTTGCGGCGGCCGCTGGCATCGATGAATTCCTTCGTCGCCTTGGTGACGACGGTATAGCCATTGTAGTCCAGCCAGTCGATCAGGGGTCGAATCGAGGAATATTCTTGATCCTCGATGATTGCAGTGTAATAAAATGCACGTATAAGTGTACCTCGATTTTGAAATTCCTTCAGCAGCCTTTTGTAGTCAATGTCGAAGCCCAGTGTTTTTGCGGTGGCGTAAAGGTTCGCCCCGTCGATAAAGAGCGCGATCTTGTTGGATGCTGACGGCATTAAGTCTCTCGCGTTGTTAAGTCATGTTATTGGCGCGGTTCGATTATCCTGCGCTCATATCTATATTTTTCACTGTCGACTGACATATCGTTCGGCTGGGCCGAGCTAGGGATCTGGAAGTACGAGTCAGACTCGTTCCAATATCCGGGGGCAATGAAGCGTTTTCTTGTTCGGGCTGCAACTTGATGCTGGTTGAGCAGGCGGGAAACACAACGAGCGGGACCTGGGTATGACTTTTGATATATTTACAAGGGCATGGGCGCCTGTTCCGACGGCAAAACATAAGTTTTGTCTTGCGAAAGTATCGAGGCCACTATAGCTAACGCACATTCAGCCACATTCGACCCTGTAAACGGAGCGACAGTTTATGGCGCGCGTCACCGTAGAAGACTGTATTGACAAGGTAGATAACCGGTTCGATCTGGTTCTGCTGGCGGCTCACCGGGCCCGAATGATCTCGTCGGGCTCGCAACTGACAATTGACCGCGACAACGACAAAAACCCGGTGGTTTCGCTGCGCGAAATCGCCGATCAGACCATTTCGCCGGAAGATCTGCGCGAGGAACTGGTCCATTCGCTGCAGAGGTTTGTCGAGGTCGACGAGCCGGAACCCGACACGGTCCCGCTGATCGGATCGGCCGGAGCTAGCGTGGATGCCGATGACACCGAAGTGGCTGTCGAGCGGATGACCGAGGAAGAGCTTCTGAAGGGACTTGAGGGCCTGGCTCCGCCGGAAGAGCGGCCCGAGGAGGACGAATAGTCCCAACGATACCGGGCCGGCGCGCTTCGAACGACCCGCCATTCGCGACTGAGGATTTTAGCCAAGCCCGGGACCAAATGGCCCGGGCTTTTGCTTTTGTTGACATTTTTTAGGGCTATGATGGCTGAAGCGATGGACAATGAGAGACTTTTTGTCCGACGCTGAAGCATGGAACCAGGTGGTTGGAACCTGAAACCGGAGATTGGGGCCCTACAACGTGATGGCGTATTGGCGTCGTAGCTTGCGGCAGACGCAGACCCCCGAGGGGCCGCCGACGGCGGCTCCTGTACTTGCCGCTGAGTTGCCAAAGCCGGCGAAGCCACCCCGTTCCCAGATGATGCGACAGTACGACCTGGTGGAACGGGTCCGATCATACAATCCAAACACCGATGAGGCGTTGCTGAACCAGGCCTACGTTTACGCCATGATGGCCCATGGCGAGCAAAAGCGGGCATCCGGCGATCCGTATTTTTCCCATCCGCTTGAGGTCGCGGCGATCCTGACTGACCTGAAGCTCGACGACGCCACCATCGTTGCCGCCCTGCTGCACGATACGATCGAGGATACCGAGGCCACCCGGACCGAAATCGATAATTTGTTCGGTCCGGAGATCGGCGCGCTGGTCGAAGGGTTGACCAAGCTCAAGCGGCTGGAACTGGTTTCTCGCGAGGCCAAACAGGCAGAGAACCTGCGCAAGTTGTTGCTTGCGGTTGCCGACGATGTCCGCGTGCTGCTGATCAAACTTGCGGATCGGTTGCACAACATGCGGACGCTCGAGTTCGTGCCTCCGGCATCGCGCCATCGGATTGCTGAGGAGACGCTCGACATTTATGCGCCGCTTGCCGGGCGTATGGGCATGCAGGAGATGCGCGAGGAGCTAGAAGACCTGGCCTTCCGTACGCTCGATCCAGAGGCCTATGCCGTCGTGATGCAGCGCCTCAACGCACTGGCGGATCGCAATCGCAACTTGATCGAGGAAATCGAAAGCGAGCTTTCGGCAAGCCTGGCCGTCAATGACATGACCGCGCGCGTGGTGGGTCGTCGCAAGCGGCCTTTCTCGATCTGGACCAAAATGGAGCGCAAGTCCGTCGGCTTCGAGCAGCTATCCGACATATTCGGATTTCGCGTTGTCATGAATAGCATCGAAGCTTGCTATCGTGCGGTCGGCATCGTCCACACGACATGGCCGGTCGTGCCGGGACGGTTCAAGGACTACATCTCGACACCGAAACAGAATGACTATCGTTCGATTCACACCACGGTGATCGGACCCGGCAATCAGCGCGTCGAGTTGCAGATCCGCACGGAGGAGATGGATCGGATCGCCGAGTACGGCATCGCCGCGCATGCGTTGTACAAGGATGGCATGGGGACGCCGACCGAGCTGGTCAAGCGTGAATCGAATGCGTTTGCCTGGCTGCGCCATACCATCAATATGCTTTCGGAGAGTGCCAATCCGGAGGAATTTCTCGAGCACACCAAGCTCGAATTGTTCCACGATCAGGTGTTCTGCTTCACTCCGAAGGGCAAGCTGATTGCATTGCCGCGACAGGCCAATGTGGTCGACTTCGCCTACGCGGTTCATACCGACGTGGGAAACAGCGCGGTCGGTTGCAAGATCAACGGCAAGTTTGCGCCATTGTCTTCGGAATTGCAGAATGGCGACGAGGTGGAAGTTCTGACATCGAGCGTGCAGACGGCGCCGCCCTCGGCCTGGGAAACGCTTGCTATAACTGGCAAGGCTCGCGCCGCCATTCGGCGCGCCACCCGGACCGCGGTCAAAGGACAGTATGCCGGGCTTGGCCGCCGAATCGTCGAGCGCCTGTTCATGCGGGCGAAGATCGAATATGCCGACGACAAGCTGAAAGGCGCGCTCCCGCGGCTGGCGCGCTCCACGATCGAGGACGTCATGGCTTCGGTCGGACGTGGTGAGATGAAGGCCTCCGATGTCGCCCGCGCCATGTATCCGGACTACAAGGAAGAGCGGGTCAATCGGTTCGGCGAGAAGAAAAGCCTGGCGGTCAAGCTCAAGCTTCGCGCGCCGAAAGAGCCTGTCCGCATGCCGGCGGCCATTCCGATTCGCGGATTGAGGTCTGACTTGCCGATCAAGTTCGCACCGAACGGCGGCGCCGTGCCTGGCGATCGCATCGTCGGCATTATCACGCAGGGTGAAGGCATCACGATTTATCCGATCCAATCGCCCGCACTGAAGGATTTCGAGGAAGAGCCGGAGCGTTGGCTCGACGTGCGTTGGGATGTCGACGAAACGACGCCGCAACGGTTTCCGGCGCGCCTGCTGGTAGAGAACGTCAACGAACCCGGCAGCCTGGCGCAGATCGCAACGGTGATTGCCGAGCACGACGGCAACATCGACAATATCAACATGAGCCGGCGCTCACCGGATTTTACCGAACTGACAATCGACCTCGAGGTCTATGATCTGAAACATCTCAGCGCTATCATTGCGCAGTTGCGCGCCAAGGCCGTTGTTTCACGGATCGAACGCGTCAACGGCTGATCCTTCTTCTGGCTTCCCACGAGTTTATCATGTCCAAAGCTCCTCCGCTTCGTCTCGGAGTCAACATCGATCATATCGCTACGCTCCGCAATGCGCGCGGCGGGGATCGTCCGGATCCGGTGCGTGCGGCGCTCGTTGCCATCGAAGCCGGTGCCGATGGTATCACCGCGCATCTGCGCGAGGACCGCCGTCACATTCGTGATGCCGACATGGCGCGATTGAAGGCTGAAATCTCCAAGCCCCTCAATTTCGAGATGGCCGCGACACCTGAGATGGTAAGGGTCGCGCTGGCAACCCGGCCTCATGCGGTTTGTCTGGTCCCGGAGCGTCGGCTCGAATTGACCACCGAGGGTGGGCTCGATGCCGTCGGCCAACAACATGCGCTGGTGCCCGTGATCGGGCAATTCAACGATGCCGGTGTGCGCGTTTCGCTGTTCATCGCGGCCGACCCGAAGCAGATCGAGATGGCGGCGAGACTTCAGGCCCCTGTGATCGAAATCCACACTGGCTCCTGGTGCGATGCGGTCGTCGAGGGCGATCGCGCCAAGGCCGAAGCCGAATGGCAGCGCATCCTCTCGGGCGTCGCGTTGGCGCGGTCGGCAGGGCTTGAAGTTCATGCCGGGCATGGGCTCGACTACGTGACAGCGGAGAGAATTGGCAGTCTCCCGGAGATCGCGGAATTGAACATTGGTTATTTCATGATCGGTGAGGCGCTGTTTGTCGGCCTTGGCGAAACCATCCGTCAGATGCGAGCGGCCATGCAGCGCGGCCGCGCGACTCTAGAGAGCCGTGGATGATCATCGGCATCGGTTCGGACCTGATTGATATCCGCCGCGTCGCTAAAGTGATCGAGCGCCATGGAGAGCGCTTTCTGGATCGCATTTTCACCGAGGCCGAGCGTGCCAAGGCGGAGCGACGTGCCAAGAATGAGAAAATGGTTGTCGCCACCTATGCCAAGCGTTTCGCCGCCAAGGAGGCCTGCTCGAAAGCGCTGGGCACCGGCATTCGCCGTGGGGTCTGGTGGCGTGACATGGGTGTCGTCAACATGGCCGGAGGTCGTCCGACCATGCATCTGACCGGCGGCGCGCGGGTGCGGCTGGACCTGCTGACCCCACCGGGTTGCGAGGCCCGGATCGATTTGACGATCACCGATGATTGGCCGCTGGCGCAGGCTTTTGTCATTATCTCGGCAGTGCCGCCGGACCGCTGACCCCGGTCGTCGCCCATTTGCCGGCTTAGGCCGGGTAAATTTTAAAAATCAATATATATCAGTGTATTAGCAAGTTTTGATAGGGCGGTTGATTGCGTGCGTGCAAACAACAGTCTAAAACCCGGGCCGGGGTGCTTCGGGTTAGAGCTGGTTTGCAAGTCGCCGTAAAGGAGGCTGCGGAACGGCTTGGACGGGCAGGGTCAAGAGCCGTTTTCGTACAAAAGCGTGTTTCGCCAACAAAGCGCTCGGCTGTCGCGCGTCGGGCGTAAGGGAATTGAGAAAGCGATGAGCGTGACTTCAAGCACCAAGAAAGAAAGCGGCATCGGCGAGACCATTCGCGTCGTCATTCATGCCCTGATTATCGCGCTGGTGATCCGCACTTTCCTGTTTCAGCCGTTCAATATTCCGTCCGGCTCGATGAAGGCGACGCTGCTGGTCGGCGACTACCTGTTCGTCTCGAAATATTCCTACGGGTACAGCCATTACTCGATTCCGCTATCGCCCCCGCTATTCTCCGGCCGGATTTTCGGCTCCGAACCGGCGCGCGGCGATATCGTTGTGTTTCGGCTGCCGAAGGATGACTCCGTCGATTACATCAAGCGGGTGATCGGATTGCCGGGCGACCGCATCCAGATGAAGGAGGGGTTGCTGTATATCAACGACGTCCCGGTGAAGCGCGAGCGCCTTCCGGATTTCGTCGGTGAAGATCCTTGCGGATCGGATGCGACCGCGAGGGTCAAGCAGTGGCGCGAGACGTTGCCGAACGGGGTCAGTTACAAGTCGCTCGACTGTGTCGACAACGGTTTTTACGATAACACCAACGTCTACACGGTGCCGGCCGGGCATTTCTTCATGATGGGTGACAATCGCGATAACTCGACGGACAGCCGGGTGTTGTCGGCGGTTGGTTATGTCCCGCTGGAGAATATCGTCGGTCGTGCGCAGATGATCTTTTTCTCCATCGCCGAGGGCGAACATGCCTGGCAGATCTGGCGCTGGCCGACTGCGGTGCGGTGGAATCGCTTGTTCACCATTGTGCGATGATCGACGAAACCACGGACATCAAGACGGCAGCCCGGATTGATGGCGAAAGCCTGCCGCAGGACGCTGCTCAACCCACGGCGGTAGCCAAGAAGCCGCGTGGAAAGGCTGCTGCCAAGGCCGCCGCGGCGGCTATCGAGCAGCGCATCGGCCATGCCTTTGCCGATCCATCGTTGCTGGCGACAGCCTTCACGCATGTCTCGGCCCTCAAAGCTGCGCGCAACCGGACCGATAGTTATCAGCGGCTCGAATTTCTTGGCGACCATGTGCTTGGTTTGATCGTTTCGGACATGCTCTATCGGGCCTTTCCCAAGGCCGACGAGGGTGAGTTGTCGAAACGATTGGCCGATCTGGTGCGCAAGGAGACCTGTGTTGACGTTGCCAAGTCACTTGGATTTCTCGATGCGATCAAGCTTGGCTCGGTCGGCGCCGGTGCAGGGGCGAGGCTGCGTAAATCGGTGCTGGGGGATATTTGCGAGGCTGTGATCGGCGCGGTGTTCCTTGACGGCGGATACGCCGCCGCGGCGCGATTTGTCGAGTCCAACTGGACCGAGCGGATGCGCAAGCCGCAGCGCCCGCTGCGCGATCCCAAGACGGTGCTGCAGGAATGGGCGCAGGGCAAAGGTCTTCCCGTCCCCGTCTATCGTGAGGTCGAGCGGACCGGGCCGCATCATGATCCTCAGTTTCGTGTGGCTGTGGACCTCCCCGGCCTGCCTTCGGCGGAAGGCGTCGGCGGCAGCAAGCGCGCCGCCGAGAAAGTCGCGGCTTCAGCGATGTTGGCGAGCGATGGCGTTAAAGGACGCAATACTGGTGAATCATGATGCGACGGTGAATTCGACATCGTCGCCGACGCGATGCGGTTTCATCGCGTTGATCGGCGCGCCGAACGTTGGCAAATCGACGTTGGTCAATGCGCTCGTCGGCTCCAAGGTCACGATCGTTTCGCGCAAGGTTCAAACTACGCGCGCGTTGATCCGGGGCATTGTTATCGAAAACAACGCGCAGATCATTTTGGTCGATACGCCTGGTATCTTCGTGCCGAAGCGGCGGCTCGATCGTGCCATGGTGTCGACGGCCTGGAGCGGCGCCCACGATGCCGATGTGGTTTGTGTCCTCCTCGACGCGCGCGCCGGTATAGACGAGGAAGCTGACGTTATCCTTACCAAGCTTGCCAGCGTGGGGCATCCCAAGATTCTGGTGCTGAACAAGATCGATCTCGTGCCGCGCGAGAAGTTGCTGGTGCTGGCGCAGCGCGCCAATGAGCGGTTGAATTTCGCCGAGACCTTCATGGTTTCGGCGCTGTCCGGTGACGGTGTCGACGATCTGCGTCGCGCGTTGGCTGACAGGGCGCCGGAAGGCCCGTTTCACTATCCCGAAGACCAGATGTCCGATGCGCCGTTGCGTTTCCTCGCAGCGGAAATCACACGGGAGAAAATCTACCGTCACCTGCACCAGGAATTGCCGTATCAGTCCACCGTCGAGACCGACACATGGACGGAGCGGAAGGACAAATCGATCCGTATCGAGCAGACGATTTTTGTCGAGCGTGATAGTCAGCGCAAGATCGTGCTGGGCAAAGGCGGTGCGACCATCAAGTCGATCGGTGAACAGTCGCGCAAGGAAATAACCGAGATTGTCGGTCAGCCGGTGCATCTGTTCCTGTTCGTCAAGGTGCGGGACGGCTGGGGTAACGACCCCGAGCGTTATCGGGAAATGGGACTGGATTTTCCAGAAGAATGAGATTCGACGCCGTGACAGTTCCGAACAATATCTGGCGTTTCGAGGTACTGCTCTATCTGTCCTTGCTGCTTGATACCATGTTGGCGCTGTTTCGGACCGCGCCAGATGATCTCAGCGAGGCAACGGCGTCCGTCGCCAACTTTGCCAATGCGCTGCTGATACTGTTGTTCGTTTTTCTCGTCGGACTGGCGGCGCGACATCGACAAAACTGGGCCCGCATGATTCTTGTTGCGGCTCTGGTGCTGTCCGCAGTCTCCCTGATGGGAGAACTATCCTTCGTCGGCCTGCAGTTCGATACGATGCTTGAATTGCTTTCGGCGGCGCTGACCGCGGCGGGACTGTATTTCTCGTTTACCGGCGATGCGCGCGGCTGGTTCGACAAGGTTTAACGTGAGCACGCGCCAACGCCGCTGTGGATCGCGACGAAATCCGATACGATGATTGGGCATGGAATGGATTGACCAAGGCATTGTTCTGGGCATCCGGCGGCACGGCGAAACCAGCGCCATCGCCGAGTTGTTGACGCGCGAGCACGGCCGGCATCTCGGTCTCGTTCGTGGCGGCGCCGGAACGCGACTGAGGCCGGTTCTGCAGCCCGGCAATACGGTCCATGCCGTATGGCGTGCCCGGCTCGATGAACACCTCGGTACTTATCAGGTTGAGGTCACCCGAACCCGTTCCGCTTCCGTGCTGGCCGCTTCGCATGCGGTCTATGGCGTGACGCATCTGGCGTCATTGGCGCGGCTGCTGCCGGAACGGGAGCCGCACGAAAATGTCTACGACAGGCTGGAGGCGACACTCGACGGGTTCGATAACGCAGGCGAGGCCGCCGTTGATCTGGTGCGGTTCGAATTGACGATGCTGGCGGAACTTGGCTTTGGGCTCGACCTCACCAGTTGCGTGGCAACGGGCGTAACCGCCGATCTGATCTACGTGTCGCCGAAATCCGGCTGCGCGGTCTCGCGACAGGCCGGCGATCCGTGGCGCGACCGGCTGCTGCGGTTGCCGCCGTTTTTGCGGCAGGCCGACGAGGGCCGCGACGGCTTTTCCGATCAGGACTTGCTGGACGGCTTCGAATTGACTGGCCGCTTTCTGCTCCGCCACGTGCTGGAGCCGCGCGGCCTCGGACATTCCGACGCCCGGAACGGGTTTATTTCGGCCGTTGTAAAATGTCGTGGAAGGACGGGTTCCAGCTCGCCCCGTTCGCCGTCGGAGCCGGCGCAAACTGACTGATGGTGCGGATTTGGACCCGGTGCCGCCCTGATTCGCATCTTGTCCGCGGCCGTTCCAGGCGTTAACCCCTCCGCATGGGAAAACGATTGATTCCTCCGGAGCCGGCGGACATCGAGGACGTTGCGCTGCGCACCGCTCTCGAAGAGCGCTACTTGGCCTATGCCTTGTCGACCATCATGCACCGGGCGCTGCCCGACGCGCGCGATGGCCTCAAGCCCGTGCATCGCCGCATTCTCTACGGCATGCGGCTATTGCGGCTCGATCCCGGCACACCGTTCAAGAAATCCGCCAAGATCGTCGGCGACGTGATGGGGAGTTTCCATCCGCACGGCGACCAGTCGATCTATGATGCGCTGGTTCGGTTGGCGCAGGATTTCTCGTCGCGCTATCCGCTCGTCGACGGGCAGGGCAACTTCGGCAACATCGACGGCGATAATCCCGCCGCCTATCGTTATACCGAAGCGCGCATGACCGATGTGGCGCGGTTACTGCTGGAGGGCATCGACGAGGACGGCGTCGAGTTTCGCGCCAATTACGACGGCCAGTCGAAAGAGCCGGTCGTGCTGCCCGGTGGCTTCCCCAATCTGCTCGCGAACGGTGCGCAAGGCATCGCGGTTGGCATGGCGACGGCGATTCCGCCGCACAACGCCGCCGAGCTGTGTGATGCCGCGTTGCATCTGATCGATAAGCCGGATGCCAAATCGCGAAGCCTGCTGAAGTGGGTCAAGGGGCCGGATTTCCCGACCGGCGGCATCGTCATCGATTCCAAGGAGAGTATCGCCGAGGCCTATACCACCGGGCGCGGTTCGTTCCGCACTCGCGCCAAGTGGCACCAGGAAGACGGCGCGCGAGGAACCTGGTGCGTCGTTGTCACCGAGATTCCGTGGCTGGTGCAGAAGTCGCGTCTGATCGAGAAGATCGCCGAGCTGCTCAACGACAAGAAGTTGCCGCTGGTCGGCGATGTGCGCGATGAATCGGCGGAAGACATTCGTATCGTCATCGAGCCGAAGTCGCGCGGTGTCGATCCTGAGCTGCTGATGGAATCGCTATTCAAGTTGACCGAACTGGAAAGCCGGATTCCGCTCAATCTCAATGTGCTGGTGAAGGGTCGCATTCCGAAAGTCCTGGGGCTCGCGGAATGCTTGCGCGAATGGCTTGACCATTTGCGCGATGTGCTGTTGCGGCGATCGAACTATCGCAAAGTGCAGATCGAGCATCGGCTGGAAGTGCTTGGCGGCTACCTGATCGCCTATCTCAACATCGACAAGGTCATCAAGATCATCCGTAACGAGGATGAGCCGAAGCCGGCCTTGATGAACGCATTCAAGCTGACCGATATACAGGCGGACGCTATCCTCAACATGCGGCTGCGCAGCTTGCGCAAACTCGAAGAATTCGAGATCCGCACCGAAGACAAGAACCTTCGTGCCGAGTTGAAGGGCATCAACGCCGTGCTTGGCTCCGAGGCCAGGCAATGGGAGAAGGTCGGTGAGCAGGTCCGCAAGGTGCGAGATCTCTTTGGTCCGAAGACGCCGCTCGGCAAGCGCCGCACCATTTTTGCCGATGCGCCGGAGCATGATCTAGCGGCCATCGAGGAGGCTTTTGTCGAACGCGAGCCCGTCACTGTCGTTGTGTCGGACAAGGGCTGGGTACGGACCCTGAAAGGGCATGTCGAGGATTTGTCAAACCTGTCGTTTAAATCCGACGACAAACTTGGCTTTTCGTTCTTCGCCGAGACGACATCCAAAATCTTGCTATTGGCCACCAATGGTCGGTTCTATTCGCTTGATGTTGCGAAGCTGCCCGGTGGGCGCGGCCACGGCGAACCGATCCGCATGTTCATCGATATGGAGCAGGACGCGGCGATCGTTTCGTTGTTCGTCAACACTGGCGGTCGCAAGTTCCTGATAGCCAGTCATGAAGGGCAGGGCTTCATCGTCAATGAGGACGATTGCGTTGGGACCACCCGCAAGGGCAAGCAGATTCTCAATGTCGAGATGCCGAACGAAGCGCGTGCGCTCTGCACCGTGACCGGTGACACGATTGCGGTGATCGGCGAAAATCGCAAGATGCTGATCTTTTCGCTCGATCAGGTGCCGGAGATGGCGCGTGGCCGCGGCGTTCGTCTTCAGAAGTACAGGGACGGCGGATTGTCGGATGTGACAACGTTCGTCGCGAAAACGGGGCTGACGTGGCGCGATTCCGCGGGGCGTGAATTCAGCGCGACGATGAAGGAACTGGCTGAGTGGCGAGGCAATCGCGCCGATGCAGGCCGGCTGCCGCCGAAGGGTTTTCCGAAGTCGAACAAGTTTGGCCACGGCATCGGGTGAATTCAGTTTGATTGCGGCGCATCGCGGGCGCAAGGCCGCGATGTGTTTGAAGCCATCGTTGAGCGCCCGATCCTGACGGCGTTGTTTGACTTGATCCATGGCGCGCATCGATCGGGATCGAAAGGCCTTCAGTATCGCGGACGGCTCTTTGCTAGGCCAGCGAGGATGCTCTAATCCGCAATCGATAGAGGATCAGGGCAAGCAGCGAACTTAGCGTCAGCACAAGGCCGAGGCCCATCATCGCGTCGTTTGCGATGGTAGTGACAAGCCAGACGCCGATTGCAGCCCCCATCATTTGCCAGAAACCCAGCAGCGCGGAAGCCGCGCCGGCTTTTTCTCCGAACGGCGAGAGCGTCTGCGCCGTGCCGAGCGGATTGATGATGCCCATGCCAAGCAGGAATACCGATATGCTGCCGAGGAACGGCAGGAAAGTGCCATGCATTCGGGCAACCAGCAGCACGGCAACGCTCCCTGTGACGGTCAATATCAGGCCAGCCTGAACGGGACGCTCCAGACCGAAACGCGGCGCTAGCCGGGTTGCGAGCATGCCAGCGGCAAATACGATGATGACAGTGCCGGCAAAAAACAGCCCGAGTTCGATGGGCGTGAAGTGAAGTTCTTCGATCAGCACACGCGGCGCGGCCGAGAACATCGAGAACAGGCCGCCAATAATCAGGCTGACAGTAGCTGCCGGAATCAGGAAGCGACGATCGGTCGTGAGGCTTGAATAAGTCGAGGTGATAGCGCGGAGATTGAAAGGGGTGCGGGTCGCGTGATGCGTCTCGCCCAGTGCCAATGCATAGGCAATGGCCGCGATGGCAGCGAACGTCCCGACGAAAGCAAATTCGGATCGCCAGCCAAGATACTGATCCAGCGCGCCACCGATCAACGGCGAGAAGCCGGGAGCGGCTGCCATCGCGATCATGATCAAGGCTAACGCTCGCGCTAGTGTCTCGCCGCTGAATAAATCCCGGGCAATCGCACGTGACAGCACCGAGGTGGCGCAGGCGCCGATGCCCTGAACCACACGGCCGACCAGAAGGTTGGGGAGATCGGTCGCGAGGCCGCACCATATGCTCCCGGCGATGAATATGACGAAGCCGGCGAGGACCGGCAGATAGCGTCCGTAACGATCGGAAATCGGCCCAACGGCAAGTTGTCCGATGGCGAATGCGGCCAGGAAGACGGTGATCGAAGAGGTCACGGCCGCAGTCGATACGCCGAGCGATATCCCCATCTGCGGCAGGGATGGGAGCAGGATGTTGGTGGCGAGCGTTCCCATCGATGACAGCGCAGCCAGAATGGCGACTTGCAGGATCGAGGCGCTCCGCGGATTGGGCGGGGCGGCAATTCGCGTGAAAGTTTCGTCGGTCATGCGGATCCCTTCATTTTAAATGATGCTTATCATATAAAATATCCGTTGTCGGACTTTTCGGTGTCGGCGCATGGGCCTCTGCACGAGCAATGGAACTATCGGCTATTCCGGCGCGGACTCGACGGTAGGCGATGGAATCCAGCGGCGGAAATCTGCGGGAGGCGGCCGAAAAATCGGTCGTTCCACCAGTCTGGAGCCTTTCCCGTGAGCGCCGAGACGCTCAAAACAGTCAGATGCAAATGAGTTGCAATAACAACAAACATCCTCCATGTTGTGAATATGGATGCGCTTGCAGGACACGAATCGTCGAAGCCTCTGGCAGGGGCAGACGAAGGCCAGAACGCTTCGGGATGGCGCAAAGGGGCGCCCGAGGGGGCGCGGCCAAGCCTGCCCGAGGTTCATGCATCGATTGCGCTCCCACCGGGAGGGCACTGGCTGAGACGGATGCTGGCCTTCGCCGGCCCCGGATACATGATCTCGGTCGGTTATATGGACCCCGGCAACTGGGCGACGGATCTCGCGGGCGGCGCGCAGTTCGGTTACACGCTGCTGTCGGTCATCCTGCTATCCAACGTTATGGCGATCCTGTTGCAGGCGCTTGCCGCGCGGCTTGGCATCGCCACCGGTCGCGATCTGGCGCAAGCCTGCCGCGACAGTTTCTCCAGGCCGGTCAGCCTCCTTCTATGGATGGCCTGCGAGGCGGCTATCATCGCGTGTGATCTCGCCGAGGTGATCGGCACCGCCATTGCGCTCCAATTGCTGTTTGGCATCCCTTTGATCGGCGGCGCGCTGATCACCGCGCTGGATGCGTTCCTGGTGCTGCTGCTGATGAACCGAGGCTTCCGTTTCCTGGAATCCTTCGTCATTGCGCTGCTGATCATTATCGCCGGCTGCTTTGCGGTGCAGATCGTCGCCGCCGCGCCGCCTGTCGCCGCAATCCTGCGCGGCTTCGTGCCATCGACGGAAATCGTCAGTAATCCGGCGATGCTCTACATCGCCATCGGCATCATCGGTGCGACGGTGATGCCGCACAATCTCTATCTGCACTCGTCGATCGTCCAGACCCGGGCCTATGAACGGACCCCGCAAGGTCGTCGCGAGGCGATCAAATGGGCAACGGCCGACAGCACCATTGCGCTGATGCTGGCCCTGTTCGTTAACGCCGCGATTTTGATCGTGGCGGCCGCGGCCTTTCATGGCAGCGGCCACGATGACGTTGCTGAAATCGGCGACGCCTATCGGCTGTTGTCGCCATTGCTGGGCCTTGGCATTGCCTCGACGTTGTTTGCCATCGCGCTGCTGGCCTCCGGACTCAACTCCACCGTGACGGCGACGTTGGCCGGACAGATCGTGATGGAAGGGTTTCTCCATCTGCGCTTGCCGAACTGGGCGCGCCGGCTGGTCACGCGCGGCATCGCCATTGTGCCGGTGGTGATCGTGACGTGGCTCTATGGCGAACGCGGTACCGGTCAATTGCTGGTGTTCAGCCAGGTCGTGCTGTCGATGCAATTGCCGTTCGCGGTCATTCCGCTGGTCTGGTTCGTATCCGACCGACGAAAAATGGGCGATCTGGTCATCTCGCGCAAAGTCGCAGCCACCGCATGGGTGATTGCTGCGGTGATCGTCGTGCTCAACGTCAAACTGCTTTACGACACGATCGCCGGTTAGCTGCTTGCCGCGGCTTAGTCCTGCGGCTCCGTGATCGTCGTGGCTGCGTCGATGCGCAGCCAGCCGCTCGGCGCCAGCCGTTGCTGCGGCAGGAAGCGGCTCTTGTAGTCCATCTTGCGCGAACCCTCGATCCAGTAGCCGAGGTAGACGTAAGGCAGGCCCAGCCTGCGGGCGCGGGCGATATGGTCGAGGATCATGAAGGTCCCGAGCGAGCGGCTTTCCTCCGCCGGCTCGAAGAACGAATAGACCATCGAAAGGCCGTCCCCGAGAATATCGGTCAGTGCGACCGCGATCAGGTCGCCGCGTGTGTTGATGCCGTTGTCCGGCGCTCGCCGACGATATTCGACGATCCGCGTTTCGACATGGCTGTCTTCCACCATCATGGCGTAGTCGAGCACGGTCATGTCGGCCATGCCGCCGAGACGATGCCGCTCGTCGAGATAGGCGCGGAAGATCGAATACTGTTCCGAGGTCGGCACGGCGCTGCGCGATTCTCCGACAAGGTCGGCATTGCGTGTGAGGACTTTGCGGAAATTGCGCGACGGTCGAAACTCGTTGGCGATGACCCGAACCGAAACGCAGGCGTGGCATTGATCGCAAGCCGGGCGATAGGCGATCGACTGGCTGCGACGGAACCCGCCGTGGGTCAGCAAATCGTTCAGTTCGCCGGCTTTGTCACCGACCAGATGCGTAAAAACCTTGCGTTCCTGCCGGCCCGGCAGGTACGGGCAGGGGGAGGGCGCCGTCAGATAAAACTGCGGAGTGTCGCGGGAGTGTTGCGTCACCGAATCTCGTCAGCCTCTCATGGTCGGGATACCATCGCCTGCGAACGCATGAGAATCAACGCCTTTGCTCACCAGGTCGAGCCGGCTGACGCGATCGAGGTGCGAACCGAGCGGTTGATGACCACGGTCCCGAGCAGGATATCGTGCAACAGCCGCTTGCGGGCGTTGAACAGACCAACCAGCAGAACCAACGGCGAAAGCACCGAGATCGAAATCCAGAACACCACCGCATGGGTGGCGCCGAGCACGAAATAGCTGGGCGCGCCGTACCAGGTTCGCATTTCAAGGTCCATCGCCCGCATGCCCAACGTTGCGGAGTGGGGGCCGCCGAGCGTGGCGCCATAATAGATCAGCGCCCAGATCACCGAGGCGGGTGATACCAGCCAGAACAGCGCCCAGCCGAGCCCGAGCGTCACGACGCCGAAAACGGCAATAAAGAGCACCGCGAGGATGACGGGAACCGACAGCACCAGCAGGTCGATCAGAAATGCGACGCACCGCCGCATCAGGACGCCCCGGAACAGTTCCGGCTGCGCATGCGGATCGAACGCGTGCGGCCGCACATCCGCGCCGCCTCGCCACGTTGCGTTGCCGCCATTGCCTGAACCGCTATCCGCCATATCCGACCTCCCGCCTGTCATGCGCAAAACATGGCGACGCGTAAAACGCCTTGCAAGGTCCGGTGAGGTAGAGGTTGGAAACCGGACATCCGGTGCGAGACGGCCCGACAATATCATCAACTGAAACGCTCAGGCCCCCGCCTTGAGCTTCTCGGCGGCCTGCGCAGCAAAGTAGGTCAGCACGCCGTCCGCGCCGGCGCGCTTGAACGCCAGCAGACTTTCCATCATGGCGCGCTCGCCGTCGATCCAGCCGTTTTGCGCCGCCGCCGCGATCATCGCGTACTCGCCCGAGACCTGGTAGGCGAACGTCGGCATGCCGAACGTATCTTTGACCCGGCGCACGACATCGAGATAGGGCAGGCCAGGCTTCACCATCACCATGTCGGCCCCTTCGGCGATATCGAGTTCGACCTCGCGCAGGGCTTCGTCGGAATTGGCGCTGTCCATCTGATATGTGCGCTTGTCGCCGGTCAGCGCCTTGGCGGAGCCGATCGCGTCGCGGAACGGCCCGTAGAAGGCCGAGGCATATTTCGCCGCGTAGGCCATGATCTGGACATCGAGGAAGCCCGCATGGTCGAGCGCTTCGCGAATGGCGCCGACGCGGCCGTCCATCATATCCGAGGGTGCGATAACGTCGCAGCCGGCCTCGGCCTGGACCAGCGCCTGCTGGACGAGCACGGCGACGGTTTCGTCATTGAGGATCTTGCCGTCGCGGACTAATCCGTCGTGGCCATGGCTCGTGAACGGATCGAGTGCGACGTCGCACAGTACGCCGAGATCCGGGAACCGCTTCTTGATGGCGCGTACGGACTGGCAAACCAGGTTGTTGCCGTTGATCGCCTCGGAACCCTGTTCGTCGCGCAGCGACGGTTCCGTGTAAGGAAACAATGCGATGCAGGGGAGGTCCAGCTTGACCGCTCGCTCGGCGTCCCGGACCGCCTGATCGACGCTGATCCGCTCGACGCCGGGCATCGAGGCGATATTAACCCGCTTGTTGTCGCCATCGATTACAAACAGCGGCCATATCAGATCGTCGGTGGTCAGAACATTTTCCCGCACCAGCCGGCGGGCCCATTCGGCCTTGCGGTTGCGGCGTGGGCGAACCACCAGGTCGAGCGGTGTCGGGGTGGTGGCGGCCTCGCGGCGCGGGGCGTCGCGCATTTCAATGGGACGCCCAAATTTGATCGCCATAATGCAGTTACTCCGAAGCCCGAATGCTGAAATTGGTCTAGTTCCAATGTAGCACCTTGCGCTGCTGTCGTCACCGCATGGCGGCGCGTGCCGGGTGATTGATTTTGCCCGCTCAACGGGTCATGAATCGACCGGAGCCATCGGTTTGAATCAGCCGTTCGGCAGTGAGCAGCGGATTTAATGTCTGAAACAGCGTCGCGCGATCATCCACAGCGGGCCGTGTCGGTGAACGATCCCAGGTCGGTCGCCACAGAATCCGAGGATAGCGTCTGGACCCGGCGTCTGGTGCTGTTCCTGCGCGTCATGGCGGTGCTGTCGATGGGCAAGGGCCTGTTCCACTGGGCTCAGGTGACGGGTTTCATTGGCGGTGAAAACGAGGCTTTCGAAAATCAGACCATGGCCTGGCAATCGGCCACGGTCTATTTCGCCGTCATCGAACTGGTTGCCGCCGTTGGGTTGTGGCTGGCAACGCCGTGGGGCGCTGTCGTCTGGCTGACCACCGTGGTGTCGATGGCGATCATCGAGCTGATGTTTCCGACAGTTTACGGCGGCAGCCTGACCGTCGTCGGCATCGAGGTGTTTTTCCTTTCCCTTTATCTGGTTCTGGCGTGGCTCGCCGCGCAGGAGCGGCCGCCATAGCCAACCCGCGGATGTGGCGCGGTAAAGAATGACACATCAGTAGGGGAGGCGACGTTGCAGCAGCTTCATTCGGGCGGAACAGCCGGCAGTCTCATTGTCAATGCCGTGGCGCGTTACGGCGACCGGCCAGCACTGGCCGATGGCAGCATCCGCTGGAGTTATCGCGAGTTTGGCGACGCCGTGGCGCGGTTTGTTGCGTTGTTTCGGAATGTCGGCCTTAAAAAGGGCGATGCGCTGTCGGTACTGGCCGGCAACCGCGCCGAGTCCTGGGCGGCGATCAGCGCAGCGATGGTGATGGGCCTGCGCTATACTCCGCTACACCCGATGGCCGCCGAGGACGATCATGTTTTCATTATCGAGGATGCCGAGATCGACGCGTTGATCGTCGAGGCCGGCAAGTTTGCTCCGCGCGGCGTGGCGATCAAGACGCGTGTGCCCGGCCTGAAACATCTGTTGTCGTTCGGCCCGGTGGACGGAGCGCGCGATGTGCTGGCTGAACTTCCCACCGTGGAGCCGCAGCCGCTGGTCGACGAAAGCGCGGTCAAGGACCTCGCGTGGCTTGCCTACACCGGCGGAACGACTGGGCGCTCCAAGGGCGTGATGCTGCCGCACAGCGTCGTCACCACGATGGCGACGCTGCTTTATGCCGATTGGGACTGGCCGGCCGAAATTCGCTTTCTGGCGGCGACCCCGATCAGCCACGCCGCCGGCGTGACGCTCTATCCGGTGATGATGCGCGGCGGCTTTACACGGCTGGTGCAGGGCTTCGAGGCCGAAGCCTACTGCCGCGTCGTCGCCGAGGAGAAGATCACTGCGGCATTTCTGGTGCCGACCCTGATCTATGCCCTGATCGACGCGCCGCAGCTGCGCGCGCGCTACGATCTGTCGTCGCTCGACATGATCGTCTATGGCGCCGCGCCGATGTCGCCGGACCGCCTGCGCGAGGGCATCGATATTTTCGGGCCGGTGTTCGTGCAACTCTATGGCCAGACCGAAGCGCCGCAATGCATCACGACGATGCGCAAGGTCGATCACGATATTGCCAAGCCCGGACGTCTTGGTTCGTGCGGGCGTCCCAACGCGCTGGTCGACGTCAAGCTGTTCGATTCCGAGATGCGCGAGGTCGCGGCCGGCGAGCCGGGTGAAATCTGCGTGCGCGGCACGCTGGTGATGGACGGCTACTGGAAACGCCCCGAGGCGACCGAGGAAGCGTTTCGCGGCGGCTGGCTGCACACCGGCGACGTCGCGGTGAAAGACGAGGAGGGATATCTCTATATCGTCGATCGCACCAAGGACATGATCATCTCCGGCGGCTTCAATATCTATCCGCGCGAAGTCGAAGACGCCTTGATGTCGCATCACGCGGTTGCGTCCGCTGCCGTGATCGGCGTTCCCGATGACAAATGGGGCGAGGCGGTGAAAGCTTTCGTCGTGTTGAAAGAGGGCGCCGCCAACGATGCCGCCGAATTGCAGGCGCACGTCAAAGCCAAGCGTGGCGCGCCGTGGTCGCCGAAGACAATCGACTTTGTCAGCGAAATCCCGGTCACCGGGCTCGGCAAGATCGATCGCAAGGCGTTGCGCGCACCCTATTGGGAAGGGCGCAAACGCGGCGTCGCCTGAAACTTTCCGGCGTGCATCGAATTTTCCGCGAATTTTCGCAAAATTTTTCGCGGTAACGCTTGAGTCACCCTAACGCGCCGGTCACCAATCTTACGCGAATGTTTCGGATTTGAGCGACCCTGTTCTTAAATGCGACAGGAGGGCCGGCGAGACCGCAGACGAAGCGTGAACATCGTGCTCCGACCGTCAACAGATGATTACAAAAAGCCCTTTATTCATGGGCTTAATGCGCGATTCACTGTCTTAAATTCATGATCTCTTTATTGTCTTATTTAAGCTGATCTTCAAACGCCTCCCCTAGGTTGTCCCTATCAGGCGGGACACAAGTTTCGTCGAATAAGTCGATAAAGCGACAACAGGGGTAGTGTCATGATGAAAGCCGCAGCCACGGCCGTTGAAACCGCCGAACGCGCTCCCGGTCAAGCACCGGTGCAGCCGCTTTACCTCGAAGCACTTACGCTGGTGGAGCGGCTGCATCGCCGGTTGCTCGATGTCATCAAGGATGAATTCGATCGTCGCGGTCGCGCCGACATCAACTCGGTGCAGGCGCTGTTGCTCTACAACATTGGCGACAAGGAACTGACCGCCGGTGAACTCCGCACGCGCGGCTATTACCTCGGCTCCAACGTTTCCTACAATCTGAAGAAGCTTGTCGAACTCGGCTTCCTCGATCATCAGCGTTCGCGCGTCGATCGTCGCTCGGTCCGCATTCGCCTGACCGCGCAGGGGCAGGAGGTTCGCCGCATCGTCGACGCGCTGTATCAGAAGCACGTCAAGACGGTCGAGCAGGTCGGCGGCATCTCCAACGAGGAGTTTGCCACGCTCAACAAGTCGCTGCATCGGCTCGAGCGTTTCTGGACCGACCAAATTCTCTATCGTCTCTGAGTTTTTCGTTTCGCCCTCCAAGCGAATCTTGGGTGAGCCGGCGCAAGATCGGCCGCCCCACAATATTCAAGAAGAACACGCCTGACTTTCACGCATCGGCCCCGAGTTGCCCCGGGTCCGGTGCGTTTTTCATTCCCGATCAGTCTGCGGCATTCAGAGTCGTTACGTGAAAGGTGCGTTTCCAATTTCTTGCATTCATTGATGCCCGCGAAACCGGCAACCTCGTCGATCAATTCCGCCTGGAACCGAGGATGAGGGCCAACATGAGATATCCGTTCCGCGATCTTCTTGCCGCGTCGATTTTTCTGGCTTCCGGCATCGGCGCGGTGGCCCAGCCTGCACCGACCCTGAAAGTCGGAGTGTTGACCGATACGTCCTCGGTGTATGCCGATTTCGGCGGTCAGGGGTCGATCGTCTCCGCGCAAATGGCGATCGAGGATCTGCGCGGCAAGCTCGGCAACTACAAGCTCGAACTGGTTTCGGCCGACCACCAGAACAAGGCCGACGTGGGAATGGATATCGCCCGCCGCTGGTTCGATCAGGACGGCGTCGACGTCATCGTCGACCTGCCGAATTCCAGCGTCGCGCTGGCGGTGCAAAATCTTGCGCGGGAGCGCAACAAGGTTCTTCTCGTCACCAGCGCGCTTGCATCCGATATCACGGGGAAGTCGTGCTCGCCGACGACGGCTCACTGGACCTACGACACCTACTCGCAGGCGCACGTGACCGGCAACGCCATCGTCGGTCAGGGCGGCGACACCTGGTATTTCCTCACGGCCGACTACGCCTTTGGCCACGCGTTCGAACGCGACACGACCGAGGTGGTGAAAGCCGCGGGCGGCAAGGTGCTGGGAGCGGTTCGCCATCCTCTTAACACCGCCGACTTCTCGTCGTTCCTGCTCAACGCGCAATCGTCGCACGCCAAGATCATCGGGCTGGCGAACGGCGGCAACGACATGGTGACGGCCATCAAGCAGGCGAGCGAGTTCGGCATCGGCACGGGCAACCAGAAACTCGCGGCGCTGCTGATCTATATCACCGACGTTCACAGTCTCGGTCTCAAGGCGGCTCAGGGCCTGGTTCTCAGCTCCCCTTTCTACTGGGATCAGAACGACGCCACCCGCGAATGGAGCCGGCGCTTCATGGAACGTCACAAGAAAGTGCCGACGATGGTGCAGGCCGCCGCCTATAGCGCCGTCGCGCATTATCTGAATTCGGTGGCGAAGGCCGGAAGCAAGGATTCCGCGGCGGTGATGAAGGCGATGCGGGACACGCCCATCAACGACTTCATGACCAAAAACGGCAAGTTGCGCGAGGACGGCCGCGTCATTCGCGACATGTATCTCTTCCAGGTCAAGTCGCCCGCGGACTCGAAACATGCCTTCGACTACTACAAGCTGCTCGACACCGTGCCGGGCGAAAAGGCATTCCGGCCGCTGGCGGAAAGCCAGTGTCCGCTCGTGAAGGGAAAGTAGGCGGGCGAGGCGCGATCGGTCCGGTGTGCGAGGCACGCCGGACGGTCTCCGCCATCGAGCGCCGATGGACGAGGCGCGAACGTCAGGACCGGCCGGACGTTCGCGCATTCCATAGCTCCCGCACGAAATCGGTGAACGCCCGTACGCTCGACGATACGTAGCGGGCGGAGGGCCGCACGATATAGATCGAGCTGACATCGGCCTGAAAGCGCTGCAAGACAGGCACGAGACGCCCGGCCTTGAGTTCGTCCTCGACATGGAAGGCGTAGAAGCCCGCAATGCCCAGACCTCTGATGCATGCGTCGCGCAGGACATCCCCGGTATCGGAGAGGAAACGGCTTTTGATCGGCTGGCTGATCACTTCGTTTTTCACTTTGAACGGCCATGCTTCGCCATAGGGAGAACTGATTCCGCCGAGGCAGGCATGGTGAATCAGATCATCGGGGCGCACGGGCGTGCCGTGTTCGGCAAGGTAGTCGGGAGACGCGCACAGCACGGAGGGCGCCGCGCCGATCCGGACGGAATCGCTGCTGCCCGGCTGATCGGGAATCATTCGGATGGCGGCATCGACGCCGTTCTGCAGAAACTCGAGATTGGCGGTCGTGACCCTGAGTTCGACGCGCAACTCCGGATGCCGGCGAAGGAATTCCGGAAGCGCCGGAGACAGGATGCGGCTCGTGAACGAGGGCGGCGAAACGATGCGAAGGCGGCCGCGAAGTTCATTGGGGCCGAGGTTGCTTTCCACGACGTCGTCGAGCTGGTCGAGAACCGATTTGCAATGCTGGTAGAAGCTGGCGCCGGCGTCGGTCAGCGAAACGCGGCGCGTGGTGCGCAGCAGGAGATTGGTCTTGAGGCGGGCCTCCAGCATGTCGACGTGCTTGCTGACGGTCGATACCGCGATGCGCAAGTCGCGCGAAGCTGGCGCAAAGCCGCCCGTTTCGGCAACGGTCGCGAAGCTGCGGAAAGCTGCGATCGGCACTGAATCGAAGCGCTGAGACCGCGATATCTGGAGGATCCGCTGCTTGCGCGGGGCGGGGGCGGAGGGCGGTTTTCTCTTATTCATGGCCGAACCGCGAAAACTGCTTTTCCATTTTTCCCAGTTACCGGTGTTTGTGGATGGGAGCAATGGTGGGGCGCGTCGCCGCGGCGGCGTTCGCGCGATGGAAGACCCTGTAATGGAGAAGTTTGATGACCGTTCATGACATTTATCGGCAGCAGTCGTTCGGAACCAGGATGGGCTTCGGAATCTCGCCGGCGTTGCTGATCATCGACTTCCTGCACGGATTCGCCAGACCCGACGCGTTCGGCGGCTACAACATCGCCAGCGCGATCACCAACACGACCGTTCTGCTTGCCGCTGCCCGCGAGGCCGGGCTGCCGATCGCGCATGCCCGCTTTGTGGTGCAGGAGGGTGGAATTGATCTCGGGCCGTTCGGCCTGAAGGTGCCGAATCTCGCCAAGCTCACGCCAGGCTCCGACGAAGTCCGGTTCGTGGACGAGGTTGCCCCGATTCCTGGAGAATTCATCGTCGACAAGTCGCACGCGTCGGCGTTCTTCGGCACCCCGCTGGCGTCCTGGCTGCTCAATCGCCGGGCCGATACCCTGTTGATCGCCGGCTGCACCACCAGCGGCTGCGTTCGGGCAAGCGTGATCGATGCGTCGGCCAACGGTCTGCGGCCGATCGTCGTGACGGAGTGCGTCGGGGATCGCGCCGAAGAGCCTCATCGCGCCAACCTGTTCGACATGGACCAGAAATACGCCGATGTCGTTGCGCTGGACGAGGTGCGCGCCCGTCTCGCGGCGATTGCCCGGTCGAATTCGTCGGGAGCGACTGCGAGCGGCGCATGATACGGACGCGCCGAGGCGGCGGCATTCCCGGCCTTGGCGGCGCTATTTGTCATATGCTCGCTGTTCGTCATGCGCGCGAAGGCTCCGGCCGTTTGCGCAGCAGGTAACGTTGCGTGCCTTCGAGCACCAGAACGCGGTTCTGGTTGTGAACCGTGCTGCGCATGCCGATGACGCCGGTGGTGCGGCCCGGCTTCGCCTCGTCGATCACCAGCGTGCCGTATAACGTGTCGCCGACGTAGACCGGAGCGCGGAATTTCGACGATTGCTCCAGGAAGCCGATGAGGCTGTCCTCGGTCATGAACGGAAACGCGCCGGCGCCGGCCGCGGTCTGGATCAGGATCTGGAAGCCGTGCGCCAGCATGTGCGGCATGCCGCGCGCGCGGCAGAACTCGACATCGTAGTGGATCGGATGGTTGTCGCCGCTCGCGGCCTGAAACGCCAGGAAGATCGCGTCGGTCATGGTGCGGCTCGGCAGGATGAATTTCTCGCCGACGGCGAAATCCTCGAACCAGCGCGTCTCGTAGCGCCGGTGTCGTGCGGGGTCGAAATCGTCGTCCATGTTGCTGTCCCTGCGCTGTGCGGCCCGCCGCATTTTGCGATCGCGATGTTTCACCTGCCGCCAAATGACGCATCGCCTCGACCGGCATTTCGAATCGTGGTGGGAATTCGCCGCCGCCGTTTGGGTGGCTTGCATATTTGAGGAGTATTTACTTTGAAAACCATCATTGCGATCGCTTCGTTCTTCGCCGCTATCGGGTTTGCCACCACCAGTTTCACCACCACCGCCGACGCCCAGAGCTACAACTCGCAGCGGGCGCGGCAGGATCGTGAGTACAAGAGCCTCAGCAACGCCACGCAGCGCGCTTATGCGCCGGTGCGCTCCAACACCTCGAGCAGCCGCCGCTGATACGACGCGTGTCGGGCGGGCTTCCGGCCTGCCCGACATATTCCGGCCGTCCATCGGCCGGCGATTTCAAACAGCCACATTCCCCTCGCGGGCCGCAAGGCCCCGAGTTCTTGATTGCCCCTCGTAACGGCGAGGGGAGATGGAGCGCCAGAAGGCGCAACATCGTTGTTTCGCTCCCGCCGTGCGGCGTGCGAAGCCGCGTTGGGGGCGGGGGCGTATCGCCTTGCGGCGCTCCACCAACGCCTTGGGCAAGTGCAGGAACTTGCACCCGCGGCGCACGGATGTCGTTTCACGCGGGCGAGCCCGCGCGGGCATCCGCTCCGGCGTCTTAAGGCGTGAGGAGCCGCGCAGGAGCGGAAGCGGGAGCGCGTCGGCCGCTCGGGCCGGGCGATCCGGCGGCTTTCGCCGCCGTTTGTCCGCTCCGCCGCATGCTGAAAAGCAGCATCTCCCCGTAGTGGGAGAGGGCGGGTAACCTCAGCCTCCCGGGTGCGTGTGTGCGAGACACGCGGCGCGGGCGCCGTCGCCTGCTCCACTTCGCGAACGCCTCCGGAAGCGCCCCTCGTGAACAGGTTGGCCACATCCTAGGGCCGTTCTGGCGGCCGGGGATAAGTTTTTGGGATTTTTCATTGGCGCGACAGGAATTCGGCGTACAACCCCCGGCAGCAGTTCAGTGAGATGAGCACCGGGAAGGTCGGGATATGGACAAGCAGGCGATGCGCGAAGAGGCCGAGCGGCTGATGCGCGAGGCGATGGAGCGCAAGAAGGTCGTGGTGAAGCAGGGCGACACCCGCATCATGGCGGTGTGCGGCAAATGCGGCGCGCAGAACAAGGTCTCGGCGCCGAAGGGCACCTCCCGCGTCAAATACACCTGCAAGGAATGCGGCGTGGAGCAGACGACGCTGTGAGGGGCGACTGGCTTTGCTCATCTGATAATTTGAAGAGTTACCGGCGCTATTGCGAGAAGCGCCAGCGATAGAGCGCCCCGGTTTATTTGCTCTCTTTTCGGCAGTCTGATTGCATCCAGGATTGCTTCGCGGAGCTTGTGCTCGGACAGCGCCGTAGCGTGTCGAAGAGGCGCGTAAGCGGGCTTATGGCGCTGATCCGAATACTCGCAATCACCAATTGAAAATGACCAATTGAAGAAGCGACATTGCGCGCACAGGGTGGGCGCATATGGGAACGGCCAAACGGCGCATGCGCCGGGAACGGGTTAGACAAAACGCGTACCGATGCGTTGGTGCCGCAGCCAGAAACCGGCAAAATCAGCTGCGTCCATCGTCCCCGTTGGGGCCGGTTGTCACCCGGCGCATGCCGGACATCAACGCCCGGGCGGCAATTTGGTTCATGCCGGATACCACCTGGAAAAAGCGCGAGCGCCTACTTGATCCGAACGGTGATCTTTTTCGAGACCAGTGGGGGCACGAACGGGAAGTGATCGGCGTCGCCGAGCACGAGTTGCAATGTATGCTTGCCGGGCGGCAGTTCGATGCGGGCCTCGGTCTGGCCCGCGCCGAAATGCAGATGCGATTTGTCCTGCGGGATCGGTTCTTCGGGATTGAGCGGCTCGTTGACGTCGATCAGAAGATGATGATGGCCGCTGTTCTGAAAATTGTCGCCGGCATGGGTCACGCCCATGTTGCGCAATCCGAAGCGGCACCAGAACGCGCCCTTGATGACGGCGCCGTCCTGCGGCCACACGAAATAGAGCAGGGCGTCCTTGGGCGCCGGCTTGCCCTTGGCGAAAGCGGCGCGCGGCAGCACGATCGGTGCCGCCGCCAGCAGCAGTAACAAGCGTCTGTTGATCATGACGCGGCCTCTTTGCATTGTGCCGGTTAAGGCGTGAGCGCGATACGAAAGCCATGGGTCGGGTAGCGGACGTCGGTGTCGTAGCTGTCGCGGTTCGACGGCCGGACGTAACGGGCGTCGTTGCGCCACGAACCGGAACGAAGCACGTGTGACGGGCAGGCGCCTTCCGTCCAGGCCGAGCCGTCGCTCGGTGCGCCCTGATAATTCTTGTGCCAGCAGTCCTCGACCCATTGATCGACGGTGCCGCCCATGTCGTAGAGGCCGAATGGATTGGCCTTGAAGCTGCCGACCTTGTCCGGCAGTTCCGTCATCGCGACGTCGGTGCAGTCCTTGCAGCCGGCGTGGCCGGGCTGGAGTTGCTCGCCCCACCAGTATTTGGTGCGCGTGCCGCCGCGCGCGGCGAATTCCCATTCGGCCTCGGTCGGCAGCCGATAGGGTTTGCCGGTGGTATCCGCGAGCCATGCCGCGAATTGCCTGGCGTCGCTCCAGCTGACGTTGGTGATCGGCGCTTCGTCCTTGCCGGTTGCCGTGAACGCGCACGCCCTGGCCGCCGCGCACGCATTCCATTCACGGACCGAAACCGGATATTTGCCGATCGCGAAGCGTTTCAGCGTGACCTGATGAATGGGCTTCTCGGTGCTGTCGTCGTTGCTGCCCATGGCGAACGTGCCGCCGGGCAGGGTGATCATGTCGGGCTCGGCGAGCTTTGCTGGCGCGGGCGGTGCGGCGGCCGGCGCATCGGGAATCGCGGCTGGCGCTGGCTGCGGCAACGCCGGGAATGTGGCCTGCGGGAATGTGGCCTGCGGCGGCGGTTGCGCCGGCAGCGATTCCGTTGGGCCTTTGACCGCGGGCGCGGTTTCGACCGCCGCCGTTCGGGCCGGGAGCTGGCCGCGCGTTCGCGAGATGAAAAACCACAACGCACCGCCCGCGCCGGCCAGCAGCAGCAGGCTCATCGAAACGATCAGCACGCTCTGCCGCCGCGCCCGCGTTCTGTTGAAGGCGCCGGGATCGGGAAGCACGCGGTAGACGCGGACCGGATCGGTGATGTTCTTCACCTTGCGGTCGCCGAGCGATTCATAGCCGCAAACGATCTTGTGCTTGATCTGCTCGTAGATGCCGCCGGAGATGTAGACCTCGCCCGGATTGGCGAGACCCTCGAGCCGCGACGCGATGTTGACGCCGTCGCCGAATACGTCCTCGGTATCGACGATGACATCGCCGAGGTTGATGCCGATGCGATACTCGATCCAGTGCGGCTTGGCTTGCGCGGCGTTGCGCCCGATCATGTTCTGCTGGATGACGATGCCGCAACGCACGGCTTCGACCGGGCTGTCGAAAATCGCGATGAAGCCGTCGCCGGTGGTTTTGACCAGTCGCCCGTGATGCTCCCGGATGGTCGGCTCGACGAGTTCGCGGGTGATGCGCTTGACGCGGGTGTGCGTGCCTTCCTCGTCGAGTTGCATCAGGCGGCTGTATCCGGCGATGTCGCCCGCGATGATGGCGGCGAGCCGGCGCGGCGCCGCGCTGTCCGGAGCGCCGGCATTCTTGCCCGAGCCGATATCCCGAATGTCGCTGCGCATGGCTGAGCCGATGCTTTCCGAATGGACGCGCTTGGGCCCGAAGGCCTGCCAATCCCCGAAACTGCGACTTGCCGGAGCGTTCTGACCGATGCGCTCTTCGCCCGCGATGCGAGACCGCCGACAATGCCAGACTTTGGCCCCGCCGTGAAGTATCCCGGCGGTTGCGTGGGCAGGCATCGGGCTTATTTGTCCGGAGTGCGGCCCACCAGATATCGTTCTATTCTTGAGGCCAGCCGCAAAACCTTGGCGAACGGGGGCGGGATATGGTATTCCGCAGGCCGCTACCCAATGGTCCCATGTTGCCGCCCGCGCCTGACTTAAGAGGTTGCGGCGGTGGAGATATTGCCGATGAGCTCGTCTGCCCAAGCCGCTTCCGCCACGGACTCGTTTTTCACCGCGCCGCTGGCCGACGCCGATCCCGAGATCGCCGCCGCCATCAAGGGCGAACTCGGCCGTCAGCGCCATGAGATCGAACTGATCGCCTCGGAGAACATCGTCAGCCGTGCCGTGCTCGAGGCGCAGGGTTCGGTGATGACCAACAAGTACGCCGAGGGTTATCCCGGCAAGCGCTACTACGGCGGCTGCGAATGGGTCGACGTCGCGGAAAACCTCGCCATCGAGCGCGCCAAGAAGCTGTTCGGCGCAAACTTCGCCAACGTGCAGCCGAACTCCGGCAGCCAGATGAATCAGGCGGTGTTCCTCGCGCTGTTGCAGCCCGGCGATACCTTCATGGGCCTCGATCTCGCCGCCGGTGGCCATCTCACCCATGGCTCGCCGGTCAACATGTCCGGCAAGTGGTTCAAGGCATCGCACTACACCGTGCGCCGCGAAGACCAGATCATCGACATGGACGCGGTGGCGAAGCAGGCCGAACAGGTCAAGCCGAAGCTGATCATCGCCGGCGGCTCGGCCTATTCGCGCGCATGGGACTTCAAGCGCTTCCGCGAGATCGCCGATAGCGTCGGGGCCTATTTCCTGGTGGACATGGCGCACTTCGCCGGTCTCGTTGCCGGCGGCGTGCATGCCAATCCGGTGCCGCATGCGCACGTCACCACCACCACGACGCACAAGTCGCTGCGCGGCCCGCGCGGCGGCCTGATCCTGTGCAACGACGAGGAGATCGCCAAGAAGCTGAACTCGGCGATCTTCCCCGGCCTGCAGGGCGGTCCGCTGATGCATGTCATCGCCGCCAAGGCGGTGGCGTTCAAGGAAGCGTTGCAGCCGGACTTCAAGATCTACGCGAAGAACGTGGTCGAGAACGCCAAGGCGCTGGCGGAAACGCTGCGCAGCCATGGCTTCGAGATCGTCTCGGGCGGCACCGACAATCACCTGATGCTGGTCGATTTGCGGCCGAAGGGCCTCAAGGGCAACATCTCCGAGAAGGCGCTGGTCCGCGCCGGTCTCACCTGCAACAAGAACGGCATTCCGTTCGACCCCGAGAAGCCGTTCGTCACCTCCGGCCTGCGGCTCGGCACGCCGGCGACCACCACGCGCGGTTTCGGCGTCGCTGAATTCAAGCAGGTCGGCGGGCTGATCGCGGAAGTGCTCAATGCCGTCGCGCAATCGCCGGAAGGCAGCGCGCCGGGTGTCGAGGCGGCGGTGAAGGAGAAGGTCAAGGCCTTGACCAGCCGCTTTCCGATTTATCAGTAAGCTGCTTTCGTCATTGCGAGCGAAGCGAAGCAATCCAGAACGCAGCAAAAAACTGGATTGCTTCGTCGCTCAAGCTCCTCGCAATGACGACCAGATAGGGTGAAACGATGCGCTGCCCGAGCTGCAACAGTCTCGATACCCAGGTGAAGGATTCCCGGCCGACGGAAGATTCGTCGGTGATCCGGCGGCGGCGCGTCTGTCTGGCTTGCAATTTCCGCTTCACCACCTTCGAGCGGGTGCAGTTGCGTGAACTGACCGTCATCAAGCGCAACAGCCGGCGCGTGCCGTTCGATCGCGACAAGCTGGTGCGTTCGTTGCAGATCAGCCTGCGCAAGCGCCCGGTGGAGGCCGAACGGGTCGAGAAGATGGTTTCGGACATCGTTCGCGAACTGGAGAGCGCAGGGGAATCGGAGATTTCGTCCGAGACCATCGGCGAGGCGGTGATGGAGCATCTGCGCCGGCTCGATGACGTCGCCTATGTGCGTTTCGCCTCGGTCTATCGCAACTTCCGCGAGGCGCGGGACTTCAAGACCGTGCTCGGTGAACTGTCGGGTGACGATGACACGCCGACGGCGTTGGTCCGAAAATGATCTTCCGCATTCTGGAAGATCAATACGCCGACACGCTACGCAAAGCCAAAGCCGCCGATCGGCGCTTCATGCAACTGGCGCTGACGCTGGGGCGGCGCGGGCTGGGCGCGACCGCGCCCAATCCCGCGGTCGGCGCGGTGGTCGTCAACGACGGCGTCATCGTCGGCCGCGGCTGGACGCAACCGGGCGGGCGGCCCCACGCCGAACCCGAGGCGCTGGCGCGCGCAGGCGACGCGGCGCGCGGCGCGACGCTCTACGTGACGCTTGAACCGTGTTCGCATGTCGGCAAGTCGCCGCCATGCGTGGACGCGATCATTGCCGCCGGGATTGCGCGCGTGGTGTCGGCCATTGAAGACCCCAATCCGCAGGTGGCGGGGCAGGGCCATGCCAAATTGCGCGCGGCCGGCATCGTTGTCGATGTCGGGACCTGCGCCGAAGAGGCGGCGCGCGATCATGCCGGACACTTTCGCCGCATCCGCGACGGTCGTCCGCACGTGATCCTCAAGCTCGCGGTCTCGCCGGACGACAAGATCGCTGCGGCGGGCGGCAAGACGGTCGCGATTACCGGTGAGGCGGCGCGCGCGCGCGTGCATCTGCTGCGCGCACAATGCGACGCCGTGCTGACCGGCATCGGCACCGTGCTGGCCGACGATCCGCTGCTGACGTGCCGGCTGCCCGGCATGGCGAAGTGTTCGCCGGCGCGCGTGGTGCTGGACCGCGCGCTGCGCATTCCCGGCACCGGCCGGCTGGTGGGTTCGGCGCGCGAGGTGCCGTTGTGGGTGATGACGTCGGACCTCGCGGAAGCACCGGCGGCTGCGAAGCTCGGCGCGGCGGGTGCGCAGGTGATCCGGGTGAAGACCGCCGAGAGCGGTCTCGATCTGGCGGACGCATTGCGGGCGCTGGCGGACAAGGGCATCACGCGGTTGATGGTCGAGGCCGGCGCGCGCGTGGCGTCGTCATTTGTTGCGGCCGGTCTGGCCGACGAGGTCTGGCTGCTGCGTGGACCGGCGCCGATCGGTTCGGATGGCGTGCCTGCGCTTGGCGCAATCCCGCTGACCGCAATCACCCAATCGCCGTCGTTTCGCGTTCGTGCTAGCGAGAGCCTCGATCACGATACGCTGACGATTTACGAGAGAGTGTGAATGTTTACCGGCATTGTCACCGACGTTGGCGAGATCGCCAGCCTGAAGCCCGTCGCGCAAGGTCAGTTGCACCGGCTGCGCATCCTGTGCCGCTACGATCAGGCGACGATTGCCGACGGCGCGTCGATTGCCTGCAACGGCGTGTGCCTCACCGTGGTGGCGTCGGGGATCGACGGCGAGCGGACCTGGTTCGATGTCGATGCCGCCGCCGAAACGCTGCGCATGACGACCGCGCAACACTGGAAGGCCGGCACGCGGCTCAACCTCGAACGCGCGCTCAAGATCGGCGATGAACTCGGCGGCCATATCGTTGCCGGTCACGCCGACGGTATCGCCAGCGTCGTGGTGCGCGACGATCTGCCGGACATGGCGCGGTTCGAACTGCGCTGCGCGCGCGATCTGGCGCGCTTCATCGCGGCAAAAGGCTCGGTGACGCTCGACGGCGTGTCGCTGACGGTGAACACGGTGGCGGATACAACCTTCTCCGTCCTGATTATTCCGCACACGCTGACCGTCACCACGCTGGGCGGCTGGCAGGCCGGCTCCGAGGTCAATCTTGAAGTTGACTTGATGGCGCGCTACGCCGCGCGGCTGACGGAGATGGGAACGTCATCCTGAGGTGCGCGCGTGCTTGCGCGCCTCGAAGGATGACCGCCGTCGTCCTTCGAGGGCTTCGCTGCGCTTCGCCACCTCAGGATGACGGCTTTGTTGGCGCACAAACCGGAATGACGTCGTTTTTTGCCGCGATCCTTGGGACTCAACGCTTGGCTTCACGCCATCCAGCGACTACAAACCCCCGAAATCGTAAGTCCGTACTGACTTACCAACTAGCAATGATACCGGATTGACCATGGCCGACGCGCGGCGCGCCGCATTGAAAGACCAGACCGACGTGCGAGGCAGCCGCGTGCTGATCGTCGAGGCGCGGTTTTACGACGATATTCAGGACGCGTTGCTGGAAGGCGCCGTCGCGGAACTTGCGGCCGCGGGCGTCACGCATGATGTCATCACCGTGCCGGGCGCACTGGAAATTCCCGCCGCCATCGCGATCACGTTCGACGCCGCCGAAGAGAGCGGCAATCCCTATCATGCAGCGGTCGCGCTCGGTTGCGTGGTGCGCGGCGAGACGTTTCATTTCGAGATCGTGTCGATGGAATCCTCGCGCGGCCTGATGGACCTTGCCGTCAATCGGCGGATTCCGCTGGGCAACGGCATTCTCACCGTCGAAACCGACGAGCAGGCCTGGGCGCGGGCGAAACCCGGCGATTTGAACAAAGGCGGCGACGCCGCGCGCGCGGCGCTGGCGATGTTGCGCCTCAAGCGCCGGCTGGCGCGGGCCTGAGCGAACCATGGCAGATACCAAAAAGACTCCGGCGAAGTCTCAGGATAAAAAAGCCAACCGGCGCGGCGCGGCGCGGCTCGCCGCCGTGCAGGCGCTGTACCAGATGGACATGGCCGGCGCGGGCATCAACGATGTGTTCGCCGAGTTCGAGAGTCACTGGATCGGCAACGAGGTCGAGGGCGACCAGTATCTTCCGGCGGAAGCCGCTTTTTTTCGCGATGTCGTTTCCGGCGTTGTGCGCGATCAGGCCAAACTCGATCCGTTGATCGACGATGCGCTGTCGAAAGGCTGGCCGCTGAAGCGGATCGACGCCATTCTGCGCGCGGTGTTGCGCGCGGGCTCGTATGAACTCGAGCATCGCAAGGACGTTCCCGCCCGTGTCGTTGTCTCCGAATATGTCGATGTGGCGCATGCCTTCGTCGAGGGTGACGAGGTCGGGATGATCAATGCGGTGCTGGATCAGATCGCGCGGCAGTTTCGCGGTGGTGAGTTCACGCGTTAAGCGTCACCCTGAGGTGCGAAGCCGCTCTGCGGCGAGCCTCGAAGGGTGACTACGATATGCGGCTATCCTTCGAGGCCGTCGCAGAGTGCGACGACACCTCAGGATGACGATAAAGTGTGCGGTGACTGCAGCGAAGGAAGATCATGTCCTCCGGTGAAGACGATCTGATCGCGCGCTATTTCCGGCCGGTTGCGACCGCGCCGGGCGCGCTGGGACTGGTCGATGACGCGGCCGTGCTGCAACCCGCCGGCGACGATATCGTCGTGACCGCCGACGCCATTGTCGCGGGCGTGCATTTCCTCCCCGACGATCCGCCGGACACCGTGGCGCGCAAGGCGCTGCGGGTGAATCTGTCCGACCTTGCCGCCAAGGGCGCGACACCGGCGGGCTTCGTGCTGACGCTGGCGCTGCGCGAGGTCAGCGAATCCTGGCTGGCGCCGTTCGCCCGCGCGCTCGGCGACGATGCCGTTCATTTCGATTGTCCGCTGCTTGGCGGCGACACGGTTTCGACGCCGGGACCGCTGACGGTTTCGATCACGGCCTTCGGCCGCGTTCCACCGGGCCGGATGGTCCGTCGCAGCACCGCGAAGCCCGGCGACCATGTGATGGTCAGCGGCAGCATCGGCGATGCCGTGCTGGGTCTTGCCATTCTCAAGGGAGCGTCGTCCGGAGCGGGCGAGGATGCGCGGGCCGCGCTGGCCGATCGCTATCGGGTTCCTCAGCCGCGCGTGACGCTGGCGCTGGCCGTGCGCGACCATGCCAGTGCCGCGATGGATGTCTCGGACGGGCTGATGGGCGACCTAGCCAAGCTGTGCGCGGCGTCAGGGGTGTCGGCCGCGATCGAGGCGGCGGCGGTTCCGTTGTCGCCATCGGCGCGCGGCTGGCTGCAGCGGGACAGCGCGGCGATCGGGATGCTGGTCTCGGGCGGCGACGACTACGAGATTCTCTGCACGGTGCCGGACCATCGGCTCGCGGCGTTCGAGGCCGCGGCGGAGGAAACCGGAACATCGGTGAGTCGCATCGGCCGCATCGTATCGGGCAAGGCCCCGCCGAAACTGCTCGATGCGCGGCAGCAGGAGATTGCGCTCGCCCGGTTGTCCTACAGTCACTTCTAGCGGTGCGGTACGGAAGGCGTGCCGCCCGGCGCGGCGCTGCCGGGCCCCGGCCTCGAAGCTGGAGAATGCCAGCAACTACATGATTACATTGTGTTTAAGCGGCACGCCGGTTGCTGGCGAAGGCTCGGCGCGAAGTGGTGGGATCCATCGCGGCGGGAGCGTTCGCGGCGCTGTGCCCAATTCGGCACGATTCAGAAATCCTTTAAAAAACCTTTGCTTGCGACCATGGCAGCGTTGCGTGGCTGTCTTGATTTTGGCATGGTCCCGCCGATTTCGGGGCGCTCTTTGGGCTGAGCGCGCCTGTTCTTTGTGCGTCCCTCCGCAATCGCGGGTGAGGGGGCGCGGTGGGGCAACTCAAGGATCTGAGGCAAATAATGACAGCATTATGGGTGATCGTGCTCTGCGGAGCGCTTTCGATCGTTTATGCGGCGTGGGCAACCTCGTCGGTGTTGGGGGCCGACGCGGGCAACGCGCGGATGCAGGAAATCGCCGCTGCGGTGCGCGAAGGCGCGCAGGCCTATCTCAAGCGTCAATACATGACGATCGGACTCGTCGGCATCGTGATCTTCGCGCTGCTGGCGTACTTCCTCGGCGTGCTGGTCGCGGTGGGCTTCGCCATCGGCGCGATCCTCTCCGGTGCCGCCGGCTTCATCGGCATGAACGTCTCGGTCCGCGCCAACGTGCGCACCGCGCAGGCGGCGACCAAGTCGCTTGCCGGCGGGCTTGAACTCGCCTTCAAGGCGGGCGCCATCACCGGCCTGCTGGTGGCTGGTCTGGCGCTGCTCGGCGTCACGCTGTACTTCGCCTATCTGACCCATGGCGCGGGTTATGCCGCCAACAGCCGCACCGTGGTCGACGCCATGGTGGCGCTCGGCTTCGGCGCTTCGCTGATCTCGATCTTCGCCCGTCTCGGCGGCGGCATCTTCACCAAGGGTGCGGATGTCGGCGGCGATCTCGTCGGCAAGGTCGAGGCCGGCATTCCGGAAGACGATCCACGCAACCCGGCGACGATTGCCGACAACGTCGGCGACAACGTCGGTGACTGCGCCGGCATGGCCGCCGACCTGTTCGAGACCTATGCGGTGACCGCGGTCGCCACCATGGTGCTCGCGGCGATCTTCTTCGCCACGTCGCCGCTGCTGGTGAACATGATGACCCTGCCGCTCGCCATCGGCGGCGTCTGCATCATCACCTCGATCATCGGCACCTTCTTCGTCAAGCTCGGCGCCAGCCAGTCCATCATGGGCGCGCTGTACAAGGGCCTGATCGCCACCGGCGTCCTGTCGCTGGTGGGCGTTGGCTTTGTCATCCACTGGCTGGTCGGCTTCGGCCCGCTGGCCGGCGTGAAGTACACCGGCCTGGCGCTGTTCGAGTGCGGCATCGTCGGTCTCGTCGTCACCGGCCTGATCATCTGGATCACCGAGTACTACACCGGCACCGACTATCGTCCGGTGAAGTCGATCGCCCAGTCGTCGGTGACCGGTCACGGCACCAACGTCATCCAGGGTCTGGCGATCTCGATGGAATCGACCGCGATGCCCGCGATCGTCATCATCGCCGGCATTCTCGTCACCTACAGCCTTGCCGGCCTGTTCGGCATCGCGATTGCGACCACGACGATGCTGGCCCTGGCCGGCATGATCGTTGCGCTCGACGCGTTCGGCCCGGTCACCGACAATGCCGGCGGCATTGCCGAAATGGCCGGCCTGCCGAAGGAAGTGCGCAAGTCCACCGACGCCCTCGACGCGGTCGGCAACACCACCAAGGCCGTCACCAAGGGCTATGCGATCGGCTCCGCCGGTCTCGGTGCGCTGGTGCTGTTCGCGGCCTACAATGAAGACCTCAAGTTCTTCATCGCGGACTCCGCCAAGCATCCGTACTTCCAGGGTGTGGCGCCCGACTTCTCGCTGAACAATCCCTACGTCGTGGTCGGCCTGCTGTTCGGCGGCCTGCTGCCGTATCTGTTCGGTGCGATGGGCATGACCGCGGTGGGCCGTGCGGCCGGCGCGATCGTCGAGGAAGTGCGGCGTCAGTTCCGCGCCAAGCCCGGCATCATGCAGGGCACCGACAAGCCGGACTACGGCAAGGCCGTGGACCTGCTGACCAAGGCGGCGATCAAGGAAATGATCATTCCGTCGCTGCTGCCGGTGCTGTCGCCGATCTTCGTCTACTTCGTGATCTACGCCATCGCTGGCGGCGGCGCGGCCGGCAAGTCGGCGGCGTTCTCGGCGGTCGGCGCGATGCTGCTCGGCGTCATCGTCACCGGCCTGTTCGTCGCCATCTCGATGACCTCGGGCGGCGGCGCATGGGACAACGCCAAGAAGTACATCGAGGACGGCCATCATGGTGGCAAGGGCTCGGACGCGCACAAGGCGGCCGTGACCGGCGACACCGTCGGCGACCCCTACAAGGACACGGCCGGCCCGGCCGTGAACCCGATGATCAAGATCACCAACATTGTGGCACTGCTGCTGCTGGCGATCCTCGCGCACTAGAGCCCTTCCGGTTCTGATGGAATCAGAACCGGGGCTCCACGACTTGCTTTAACGCGTTTTCCTCGCGCGAACCGGTATCCACTTCGCTCGAAAACGCTATAGGCGAACGATCTTCGTCCAATAAAAAACCCCGCGGTTCGCGCCGCGGGGTTTTGTTTGTGTCGAGGGCAGGTGCCGAGAAGCCTCGAGGCCCTGCCGAAGGTTTCGCGCGGCTACTTTCCGCCGATCAGCCTGAATAGTGGTGCGAGGTAGCTGATTTCAGCACCGCCGCTCGCCGTGGTGCGGCTGATGAAGTCGAAGATCTTGCCGTCCTTCAGGCCGTAATTGGCGAGCCGGATGACCTGGCGATTCTTGTCGAAGTAGATGGCGATGACGCGCTGGTCGGTCACGCTTTGCGGCATGAACGCCACCGGGCGCTCGGTCCGTTGCGAAATGTAATAAAACACTTCGCCGCTCAGCGTGGCGACCGTGGAGGGCGTTCCCATCACCAGCAGCACCTGATCCTGGCTGGCGCCGATCGGAATCTGCTCGAGCGCGCCCGGCGGCAGGATGTAGCCTTTTTGGAATTGCTCGCCGGCACAGCCGCCCAGCGTCGCGCAGACCATCGCGATGGCGACGGCGGAACCAATACCTCGCCAACGTGCGGTCAAGCCGCGCGCTATCCTCGTCCGCTTGCTTGTTGTCATACCGAAGTTGGCCCCATCCCCTTGCATCGTGTAGGGCGTTGACGTACCGGGCTGGACTGATGATTGCAATACAGACACGCCCCGGCGTCCGCATGTGGAACCCATAATGATTTGGCCGTTCAATCGTTTCAACAGGTCCCGACCCGGTTCGGCGAACACCATTGGCACGATCTATGGCATGATCGTGGCGCAGGCGCGAAAGCCCGCGTTTTACGCGGGTCTGGGCGTGCCGGACACCGTGGACGGCCGCTTCGATCTGCTGTTGCTGCACTTGTGGCTGGTCCTGCGCAGGCTGGGGCCGGCGAGGGACAAGGGAAGCCCGGCGCAGGCGCTGTTCGACCATTTCTGCAATGACATGGATGCCAATTTGCGCGAAATGGGGGTGGGCGACCTGACGGTGCCCAAACGCATGCAGGCTTTCGGCGAGGCCTTCTATGGCCGCTCGGCGGCCTATGACGCGGCGCTGGCGGCTGGCCCGGAGGCACTGGCGCAGGCCTTGTCCAGGAACGTGCTGAACGGCGAGCGGCTTCAGCAGGCGCGGCAATTGGCGGACTATGTGCAGGCCTCCGCGGCCCGGCTTCTGGCGGTCGATGACGCGGCGATGGCGCGCGGCGATTGGCAATTCGCGGAGCTGGCGCCGCCGGCTTGAGGTTCACACACGGATTGCCGCGATGGCGCGGCATCACAAGGTTTGAAGGTATGGTCGCAATCAATTCTCCTGTCGACGATCCGTGGCGCAGGCCGGTGATGGTGGAGCAGATTCCTGAAACCGGACTGCAGATCGAACTGGAAGCCAATGACGGCCAGCGCGCCGCGTTGGCCGCTGTCGGTGGCTTGCGTGACATGTCGTCGGCGACCGCGACGTTCGATTTATCGCATGCGGGCGGTGGCAAGGTGCACGTCGTCGGGCGGGTGAAGGCGCGGGTTGGACAGACCTGCGTCGTGACCCTCGATCCGATCGACACCGATATCGATGAATCGATCGATCTCCTGTTCGCGCCGGAGGCCGATATTCCCCGGATGTCCGATACGGTCGATGATGACGCGGACACCGGCGACATTCCCGATCCGCCCGAGCCGATCGTGAATGGCGTGATCGATCTTGGACGGGTCGCCACCGATGCGCTGTTTCTGGGAATCGATCCCTATCCACGTAAACCCGACGCGGTTTTCGAGGCGCCGGCGGTTGCGACCGATCCCGAGGATCATCCGTTTGCCGCGCTCAAGGCGTTGCAGAGCGGTGCTGCCGTACCCGGCGCGAAAAAGAACAAGCATGATTGATGCGGACCTGTGCGATAAGCAGGGACGAATCGGCGGATCGTGGGCGGTGGCCGCGCAGGCCGTATGGCGTATCCGCTGGAGGCCGATGATCGATGGACCGCACGGGCAGGTTGTGCTGCCCGGTTGATTCTCAGCGGAACCAACGGTGTCGGGATGCGCGGGTCAAGATGTTGTATCGGAGCCGGGACACGCTATTGTCACGGTGGCCGGACGTGCTGCCCCTCGGTGATTGGCATCAGGCGGCGTAATCTCATGTTGCGGCTGGGCGTTTCTGGTCCGCGGTAGTTGGGTCTTCCGGAACGTAGATGGCGAAAAAAGTTCGAATTGCGCTAGACGCCATGGGTGGCGATGTTGGCCCCTCGGTCGTCGTCCCCGGCGCCGCCGTTTCGTTGACCCGGCATCCGGACACCGAATTCTTGCTGTTTGGCGACCGCGCGGCGGTCGAGGCAGAGCTCAAGGCGCATCCGGCGCTCAAGGCGGCATCGCAGATCGTCCACACCGATGTCACCGTCAGCATGAAGGACAAGCCGAGCCAGGCACTGCGGCGGGGCCGCAAGAATTCATCGATGTGGCTGGCGATCGATGCCGTCAAGAACGGCACCGCCGACGTCGCGGTTTCGGCTGGCAACACCGGCGCCCTGATGGCCATGGCCCGCTTCAATCTGCGCATGCTTCCGGGGGTCGACCGGCCGGCGATTGCCGCGGTGTGGCCCACGGCGCGCGGCGACTCGGTGGTTCTGGATCTCGGCGCCACCATCGGCGGCGACGCGCATCATCTGATGGCGCTGGCGGTAATGGGCAGCGCCATGGCGCGCGTACTGTTCGACATCGAGCGGCCGTCCGTCGGTCTGCTCAACATCGGCGTCGAGGAGGTCAAGGGCGGCGAGGAAATCCGCGAGGCGGCCGAGTTGTTGCGCTCGATGAATCTGCCGCAACTTGATTTCATCGGTTTCGTCGAAGGCGACGGCATCGGCCGTGGCGACGCCGACGTGATCGTCAGCGAGGGGTTCAGCGGAAACATCGCGCTCAAGGCCGCGGAGGGGACCGCGCGGCAGATCAGCGAGTTTTTGCGGACAGCGCTGAACCGGACCTGGCGGTCCAGGCTTGGCTATCTCCTGGCGCGCAATGCCTTCAAGGCGCTGCGCGACAAGCTCGATCCCGGCAAATCCAACGGCGGCGTATTCCTGGGGCTCAACGGCGTGGTTGTGAAAAGCCACGGCGGCACCGATGCGGAAGGCTTTGCCTATGCCGTGGATGTTGGCTATGAGATGGTCCGCTACGATCTCCTGACGAAGATCAATCAAACGCTCAACCGTGATGGCAGCCCTCTGGTAGCGGCGCCGACTGCGCAGGAGGCCGTTTCGTGACTGCCATACGTTCGGTTGCGCTGGGCTGCGGCTCATATCTGCCGCAGCGCGTCCTGACCAATGCCGAGCTGGCGACCAAAATCGACACCTCCGACGAGTGGATCGTCCAGCGCACCGGCATCCGGCAGCGCCACATCGCCGCAGAGGGGGAGTTCACGTCGCACCTGGCGATCAAGGCCGCGCAGGCCGCGCTGGCCCATGCCGGGATCGATGCGCAATCGATCGATCTGATCGTGCTGGCGACCTCGACGCCGGACAACACGTTTCCCGCCACCGCGGTCGCCGTGCAGCATGGCCTCGGCATCAACCACGGCGCGGCGTTCGACCTGCAGGCGGTCTGCTCCGGCTTCGTCTTCGCGCTGGCCACGGCGGACAATTTCCTGCGTACCGGCGCCTTCAAGCGGGCGCTGGTGATCGGCGCCGAAACCTTTTCGCGGATTCTCGACTGGACCGATCGCGGCACCTGCGTGCTGTTCGGCGACGGCGCCGGCGCGGTGGTGCTGGAAGCCCAACAGCAGCCTGGGAAGACCTCCGATCGCGGCGTGCTGACGACGCATTTGCGTTCCGACGGTCGGCACAAGGGCAAGCTGTTCGTCGATGGCGGGCCTTCGTCGACGCAGACCGTCGGCCAGCTACGCATGGAAGGCCGCGAGGTGTTCAAGCATGCTGTCGGGATGATCACCGACGTGATCGTCGATGCCTTCAACGCCACCGGCGCAACGGCGGATGATATCGATTGGTTCGTGCCGCATCAGGCCAACAAGCGCATCATTGATGCTTCAGCGCACAAGTTGCATATTGCGCCGCAGAAAGTTGTGTTGACGGTCGATCAACACGGCAACACATCGGCCGCTTCGATTCCGCTGGCGCTGGACGCTGCGGTACGTGACGGGCGCATCAAGAGGGGCGATCTTGTGCTGCTCGAAGCCATGGGTGGCGGCTTCACCTGGGGCTCCGCTTTGTTGCGGTGGTAGTTACTTCGCTAAAATTTTCGGCAATCGTGTCGGGATGATTGATGCCGATGCATTGATGTGCGCTGTTGACCCAAGCGCGCTAAGCTCATAATTTCCGGTGCGAATTGTTCGCCGAGAGTTGGGGCAGGCGATGAGTGGAACTGGCAAAACCGTAACACGTGTCGATTTGTGTGAAGCCGTCTACCAAAAGGTGGGCCTGTCGCGCACGGAGTCGGCAGCGTTCGTTGAACTGGTCCTGAAGGAGATCACCGATTGCCTTGAAAAAGGGGAGACGGTGAAGCTGTCGTCGTTCGGCTCTTTCATGGTGCGCAAGAAAGGCGAGCGGATCGGCCGCAATCCGAAGACCGGCACCGAGGTGCCGATTTCGCCTCGTCGCGTCATGGTGTTCAAGCCGTCGGCCATCCTCAAGCAACGCATCAACGGCAACAGTGCCGCAGCCGGCAACGGTGCCGACAAGAGTAGCTAACGGTCCCATCAGGACCAGTGGCGCAAGATCCGGCGGGCCGGAGCGCTTTGCATCCGGATTGCGCTGAAGTAGACTTCCGAGGCGTCGCGACACGGATTCGACCTCACCGCCAGCCACAGGGAGCATGCATTTGGACAAGGCGCCGGATGCATTTCGCACCATCAGCGAAGTCGCTGACGAACTCGACATTCCCCAGCATGTGCTGCGGTTCTGGGAAACCCGCTTCACGCAGATCAAGCCGATGAAGCGCAGCGGCGGCCGCCGCTATTATCGCCCCGACGATGTCGATTTGCTGCGCGGCATTCGTCGCTTGCTGTATGGCGAGGGCTACACCATTCGCGGTGTGCAACGCATCCTCAAGGAACACGGTATCAAGTCGGTGCAGGCGTTGAGCCAGGCCGGATCGGGCGCGGTGGCGTTCGGCCCGATCGAGCCTGCCGGACAGAGATTTGCGGCCGAGGAGGAGCACGACGATGCCGTGCTCGACGACGAGGCCGATGACGAAATCGATGCCGACCAGGATGACGATGACGATGAGGTCGGCGAGGCCGATGAAGTGGAAAGCCGCATCGAACCGCAGTTGACGGCGCGTCGGGAACCGAACCTGTCATCGCCCCGCGCGCGCGTCGAACCGGTGTTGAAGCCCTCGCCCGAACGGGCCGCGCCGCGATTCTCCGAGAGCCCGGCCGCGCCAGCCTACGATGAGCGTCGCAAGCAGGACCGCGATCGGCTGAAGGTGGTGCTTGCCGAACTGGTCGCCTGCCGGCAATTGCTCGGCAATGCCCTGAAGGAGTAGGGGCGCTCCCGCGTCAGCATGATTCCGCTGGAACCCCTTGCGGATACGGGTATTGTCTTCCGTACGGGGAATGGCAGGAGGCTAACATGTCTCACAGGCTGGAACGTCCAGACTATCTGAACGGCTACGAGGAGGACCATGCGCCGTATATCACCGGCTGGCTGTTAAGCGGCGCGGCGGTGATTGCTGCGATCCTGCTGGTCTGGCAATTCGGGTTCTGAATCTGAACCGGCGCGGCGGTTGTCACGGCCGTGGTTCGATGGCCGCTGCGGCGTGGGCGCGGTGATGCCTGAAATGACCGGCTTTCGCGCCGGCTTCCCATTTGACAGGCTTCTTAAAGCTTGCAATTGGCGACGCTTGCAATTCGCGAGCATTCTAATTCGCGAGCATTCTTCAGGCTTGCAATTCGTGATGCTTGCAATTCGTGAGGCTTAATGGTCGGAGCGGCGGGATTTGAACCCACGACCCCTAGTCCCCCAGACTAGTGCGCTAACCGGGCTGCGCCACGCTCCGACGTCTCAACGACGAGCCTGATTAGGAAAATTCGCGTGAACGCGCAAGGTGCCAAAGGCTGGAATCGGCTGTGCGACGCCTGAATTCAGCACCGGGTTTCCCGGCGCAGCCTATCATTTCATGCAAACGCCCCGGTGGGCCGCCGGGGCGTTGGCACGAGCGTCAATCAATAGCACACGTTAATCCGCCGCAGGCCGTACGGGGTGTCGACGAGGCGGTAGCATCCTGAGTAGACGTATCCGCTGCGGAAAACGCGCGGGCCGTGGAAGTGGTGCCCGCCGCCGTGAAAGTGGTGGCCGCCGCCATGGAAGTGGTGTCCACCGCCATGAAATCCGCCGGCGGATGCAGGCGCGGCCATCGCAATCGAAGCCACGGCGATCGTCGTAAGAGCCAGGGTACGAAACATTTTATCCTCCATGTCTGTGGTGCGATGCACCGTTTCAGTGATCTCACCGTAGGACCTGCGCCGAAAAGCCGATGTGATGCAGGTCACACATGGATTTGTGCCGATTTTCGGGGCCGTGGGCGCGGGCCGCAACCGGGCGTCGCGATGCGTGGTACAGAGATGTCGTCCCTCGAGAGAAATGCTCGAACGTCGGGGGCGTGCGATGGTCTGGAAAAGGCTGCGGGATGAAGCGAACGTCGCGATCAGGACATGAGATGGTCCGCTCGTTCTGCATCATGCTGCTGATTGGAGGTCTGCTGGGGTCTGGCGTGCCGGCGATCGCCCGAGCCGACGCGACCGCCGGTGCCGCGACCGCCTGCCGTTCGGGCAGCACGGCGATGATGCGGACCGAATTGTTCTTTGGCACGCAGCGTCCACGATTGCCGCCGGTCTCCGGTGCGGCATGGCGACGGTTTGTCGCTCGCGAGATTTCGCCTCGCTTCCCCGATGGATTTACCGTGATCGATGCACAAGGCGGATGGCGAGGCCGGCGCGGCGCGGTCCGCGAAGCATCGCATATCCTGATTGTCTGGCACAGTGCGGCCGCACATGAGCACGATCAATTCGAGGCGTTGCGATCGATCTACAAGCAACGCTTCCGGCAGCAATCGGTGTTGCGGATCGACGGATCGGATTGCGTGTCCTTCTGAGCGATAGCCGCGGTACGCCTTCGGAACGATTCCCGTGATCCAGCCGTTGCAAGGGGCAGCTTTCCGCCGGTGCCGGACGCACTGTGCGTGAGCGCTGAGTTGTTCAACGGGAGATCAGCCATGGATGCGATTCGCGAACATATGGAAGTGATTGGTGCCGACGGCGTGCATGTGGGGACGGTCGATCATCTGGATGGCAATCGCATCAAACTCACCAGGTCGGACAATCCGATGGGCAGCAAGGGGAAGCATCATTTCATCGACAAGGGACTGGTGGCCGATATCGAAGGCAACAAGGTGCGGCTCTCGGCCAATGCGGATGTCGCCGTCACATTTGAAGAGGAAGGCTGAACTCAGCTTCGCAGATTGACGCTCGCTGTACCTTCTGGCTACGCTTCCCGCCGACGATCGTCGCCGGTTGGTCGATCAAGCAGGGAGCGTCGTGCGTTTCATGAAAGATTTTGCAGGCCGGATTGCGGTGGTCACGGGCGGCGGTACCGGCATGGGCCGCGAACTGGTGCGTCAACTGGTGGCCGAGGGGTGCAACGTCGCGATGTGCGATGTGTTGGCGTCCAACATGGCCGAGACCAAGCGGCTGTGTGAGGCCGAGCCTTTGCCGCAGGGTCTGCGCATCACCACGCATGTCGCCGACGTCGCCGACGAAGATCAGATGCTGCGTTTCCGCGATGAAGTGGCGGCGCGGCACGCGACCGACAAGATCCACCTGCTGTTCAACAATGCCGGCATCGGCGGGGGCGGCAGCCTGTTCACCAATTCGCGCGTGCAGTGGGAGCGGACCTTCAACATCTGCTGGGGCGGCGTTTATCTCGGCACCCGGATATTCCTGCCGATGCTGCAACAGGCGGACGCCGGCCACATCATCAACACCAGCAGCGTGAACGGCTTCTGGGCTTCGCTTGGGCCGACCGTTCCGCACACCGCCTACAGCGCCGCGAAGTTCGCGGTGAAGGGTTTCACCGAAGCGCTGATGACCGATCTGCGGATCAACGCGCCGCATATCAAATGTTCGGTGGTGATGCCGGGCCATATCGGCACCTCGATCATGTCGAACTCGCGGAAAGTGCAGCACGGCAGCGATTCCGATGCACTCGATCAGGTCGAGATCGAGCAGGTGCGCGGGCGACTGGTCGCGGGAGGTGTCGACGTGTCGCAGATTTCCGACGACGACATCCAGAAAATGGCGGCGGAGCGGGCGCGGACATTTCTTGAAGACGCGCCGATGACGGCTGCGGCGGCCGCCAAGGTGATCCTCGATGGCGTCAAGGCGGAGCGCTGGCGCATCCTGGTCGGCCAGGATGCAGAGCTTCTTGATAAGTGGGTTCGCGACGCTCCGGAAGGCGCCTATGAGCCTGGCTTCCATGCCCGGTTTGCCGTGGAGGCGGGCTGGAAGCTGGGCTGATCGCGTTCAGCCGCGCGCGGGGTCGTTGTCGCGATCGGTTGCGTCCTTCTTCGGTCTCGCTCGAAAACGCCTAGTCGGCGCGCGTCTCGCGCCGCAGGACGCCTTCGAACCAATCGGCGAAGACACGCAATCGATGCGAGAGATGCCTTCGGTGCGGATAGAGCAACGTCATCGGCATCGGCGTGGCGCGGAAGTGTGGCATCACCTCCACCAACGCGCCGGCGGCGAGATGATTCTTCACGTCGTAAATGGGGATTTGAATTAGCCCGAGTCCGGCGAGACAACACGCGATGTAGGCTTCCGCGTTGTTGACGGTGACACGCCCGCGAGGCGTCAGCGTTTTTGTTTCGCCGTCGATGGTCCATTCCCACGGCGCCACTCGGCCGCTCGATGGCGACGCGTAGTTCGCAACCAGATGCGAGTCGAGATCGTCGGGGTGTTGCGGCGTGCCGTGACGCGCCAGATAGTCCGGGCTCGCAACATTGACGAGCGGCAGTTTGCCGAGCGGGCGGGCGATCAATCCGGAATCAGCCAGCGGGCCGACGCGCAGCACGCAATCGATGTTTTCTTCGATCAAATTAACGCTGCGGTCGGTTGAGCCGAAATCGATATCGATCTCCGGAAAGCGCGTGAGGAAATCAGGCAGCGCCGGAGCCAGTACCAGGCGACCGATGCGGCCCGGGACGTCAACGCGAATGCGTCCGGACGGCCGTACCGCGTCCTCGCGAAACAGGTTCTCGATTTCCTCCACATCGGCGATGGTGCGCAGGCAGCGCTCGTAAAACGCGATGCCGTCTTGTGTCGGAGCAACCTTCCGGGTGGTGCGCGCCAACAGCCGCACACCGACGCGCGTTTCGAGGGTCTGGATCGCGGCCGAAATCGAGGAGCGGGGGAGGCCGAGCGTGGTGGCGGCGCGGGTGAAACTGCCGCTCTCGACGACGCGGACGAATACTTTGAAAAGCTCGATACGGTCCATGATTTGGTTCGCGCTGCCAGATATTGTTCGAAATTTCTGACATATCTTGTTGGATCAAGCCAGTTTAATCCATTTTTCAAGATGATAGCTGTCTGCCATGGGCCACAGGGGTGGCCGGAGATCGGGAGCAGCACAGATGGCCGAACACGGAATCAAGGGAAAAACCGTTCTTATCGCGGGCGGGGCCAAGAACCTCGGCGGCCTTTTGGCGCGCGATCTTTCAAGCCATGGTGCGAAGGCCGTGGCGATCCACTACAACAGCGCCGCGACCCGGGCCGACGCCGACAAGACCGTGGCGGCAATCAAGGCCGCCGGCGCGAAGGCGGTGGCGCTGCAAGCCGATCTCACCAGCGCCGCGGCAATGGAAAAGTTGTTTGCCGATGCCGTTGCCGCCGTCGGCAAGCCGGATATCGCCATCAATACTGTCGGCAAGGTGCTGAAGAAGCCGTTGCTCGATATCACCGAGGCCGAGTACGACGAGATGAGCGCGGTGAACGCCAAGTCGGCGTTCTTCTTTCTCAAGGAAGCCGGCCGCCACCTCAACGACAATGGCAAGATCTGCACGCTGGTGACGTCGCTGCTCGGGGCCTATACGCCGTTCTATGCCTCGTATGCCGGCACCAAGGCGCCGGTGGAGCACTTCACCCGTGCAGCGTCGAAGGAGTTCGGCGCGCGCGGCATCTCGGTCACGGCGATCGGACCGGGCCCGATGGACACGCCATTTTTCTATCCGGCGGAAGGCGCGGACGCCGTGGCCTATCACAAGACCGCGGCGGCGCTGTCGAAGTTCTCCAGGACCGGCCTCACCGACATCGAGGATATCGTGCCGTTCATTCGTTTTCTGGTCTCCGATGGCTGGTGGATGACCGGGCAAACCATTCTGGTGAACGGCGGCTATACCACCAAATAGCTCGCGTTCTGGTGCCACTCTGCATCCATGGAATGAACAGCGGCCAGCCCGATCGGCTCGGCCGCTGTTCAGTTTTACGGTTTTCATTGTTTGTTGTTGTTCTAGACTGTCTGGCAACGCAGGAAACACGGCGAGGACCAGACCATGCAGCAGGACGTGAAAACACGCGACGCCATGCCCGGAGACGAGGTCGATCTCGCGACGCTGGTGTCTGACCTGAACGCGCTGCTGCGCCTCAAGACCACCGTCATCGGCATGAAGATGTTCGCGACCGTGGCCGAGATGGAGGCGATTCCCAAGATCCGGCGGCCCACTGCGGTCCATACCACCGACCAGATCGTCAGCATGGCCTCGCGCCTCGGCTGGACGGTGGGCATCACCTCGGCCGATCTCGTCGGTGCGCAGTGTCGCGCGGTGATCGGGCTTGCCCCGCAGGACGAGCAATGGCTCAAGGGCGAGGCCTATGTCGGCGTTTGGCACGGCACGGCGGAAGATGCGCGCGGGCGGCAGGAGGCGCTGTGTACCGTGCCCTATGGCCGCTATCAGGCCATGGCGGTCAGCCCGCTCGCCAGCGGGCGCTTGAATCCGCCGGATATCTGCCTTGTCTACGCGACGCCGGGGCAGATGATCATCCTCATCAACGGGCTGCAGTACACCGGCTACAAGAAATTCGAGTGGAGCGTGGTCGGCGAGACCGCTTGTGCCGATTCCTGGGGTCGGGCGCTGGCGACCGGCGAACCGAGCCTGTCGCTGCCGTGCTTCGCCGAACGGCGCTACGGCGGCGTGCCCGACGAGGAAATGCTGATGGCTTTGTCGCCAGCGCATCTCGCCAAGGCGGTTGTCGGCATGAAGGCGTTGGCCAAAAACGGCCTGCGCTATCCGATCGCGCCCTATGGCATCCAGAGCGATGTCCGCGCCGGAATGGGCGTATCCTACGCGAAGACGTGACCGTTCTTCCGCCGTCGTTGTGAGGAGCGTGAGCGACGAAGCAATCCAGCTTTCGCTTGCAGTATTGTGGATTGCTTCGCTGCGCTCGCAATGACAGAAGTCTGATTCCACGCCCATCCAACCTTTTCGGAGTGAATGATGAAGCCCTCGGCAAAATTCGATATCGTGGTGTACGGCGCGAGCGGCTTTACCGGTCGGCTGGTGGCGGAATATCTGGCGACGCGTACCGGCGCTCCGCACGACTTGAAGTGGGCGATGGCCGGGCGCAGCCTCGACAAGCTGGCGGCCGTGCGCGACGAGATCGGCGCGCCGAAGGATACGCCGTTGATCGCGGCCGATGCGGCCGATCCAGCCTCGCTGGCGGCGATGATCGCGCAAACCAAAGCCGTGCTGACCACCGTCGGGCCGTATCAGCTCTATGGTTCCGATCTGGTCGCGGCGTGCGCGGCGAGCGGCACCGATTACCTTGATCTGTGTGGCGAGCCGGTGTGGATGCGGCACATGATCGACGCCCATCAGGCCACCGCGCAGGCGTCCGGCGCGCGGATTGTTTTTTCGTGCGGCTACGATTCGATTCCGTTCGAACTCGGCGTGTTCTTTCTTCAGGAAACGGCGAAGAAAAGCCTCGGGGCGGCGGTCAATCGCGTCAAAGGCCGCGTGCGCAAGATGAAAGGCACGTTTTCCGGCGGCACTGCGGCGAGCATGAAGGCGATCTTTGCCGCCGCCGCCAACGACCCCAGCCTGTTGCCGATGTTGCGCAATCCCTTCGTGCTGACGCCGGGGTTCGAGGGACCGAAACAGCCGTCGGGCAACAAGCCGCTGTTCGACGACGATCTGAACATGTGGCTTGCGCCGTTCGTCATGGCGAACATCAATACCCGCAACGTGCATCGCTCGAATTTTCTGTTGGGTTTTCCCTACGGCAAGGATTTCGTCTACGACGAGATGATGGTGGCCGGCCCGAAGGAGGGAGGCGAGGCGACAGCGAAAGCCATTGTCGCGGCCAACAACAAGATGGGCGCGCAGGGCGGCCCCAAGCCGGGCGAGGGGCCTTCGAAGGAAGAGCGTGAGAGCGGCTTCTACGATGTCCTGTTTCTCGGTCTGGCGGCGGATGGCCGGCAGGTGCGCGTCTCCGTCAAGGGCGATCGCGATCCCGGCTATGGTTCGACTTCCAAGATGATCGCTGAAAGCGCGATCTGTCTGGTGCGGGACGCCACCGATGTGCCGGGCGGTGTCTGGACGCCGGGGGCGGCCTTCGGCAATCGCCTGATCAAGCGGCTGTCCGATCACGCCGGGATGACGTTCGCCGTCGAGCCGGTTTGATGTCAGGCGAAGGTTATAGCGTTTTCGAGCGAAGTGGATACCGGTTCGCGTGAAGAAAACGCGTCACATCAAAGTCAAGGAGTTCCGGTTCTGATTCCATCAGAACCGAAAGGACTCTAAGCCGTGCCACCGTGACGCGGCGGCAGCCCGGCCGCGGACCAGACGCTGCCGAGGCTGCGGCGCGTCGTCGCGAGGTATTGCTGGTTGGCGGCCAACATTCCCCACATCACCCCGATCATCATCCAGAAATGCCGCCAGTGGTCGGTATCGATGACGAAGCTCTCGCCGACGGTTCCGAGAAACGCCGCGAACACCGCAAGGTAAGTGCGCTGCCACGGCACGCGGACGAAGGCGTAGCGGAATCCAAGAAACACCGTCGTGAAGATCAACGCCGGATAGCATATGCCGCTGATCCAACCGCCGGACATGAAGGCGTTGAGATACGAGTTATGGGTGTCCTCGGGGAAAAATTTGGTGAATTGCAGCGGCCCGATGCCCCACGGCAGATCGAGCGCCATCTGCGCGCCGAGGATATGGCGGCCGAAGCGTCCGAACCGGCCTTCGTCATAGCTTTGATCGAAACTGGCGCGCTGCTTGAACAGCGAGTCGATGGAATCGAATGACAGCAGGACCACCAGCAGGGCTGCGCCGATCATTACGGCCACCAGTGCGGTGCCGATGATGCGCGAGCGCTGCGCATTGCTCCGGCTGGTCAGCACCATCAGGAACAGCATGAAAGCCGAGGTAAGGATGAACTGGCCCCAGGCGGCGCGTGAAAACGCCAGCAGCAGCGCAAGGGCAATCACGCCAAGAAGGACGGTGCTGCGAAGCGACTTGCCGAAGCGCTCGCTGACGACATTCTGCAGCACGAACAGGGCAGGCAGGATGAGAAAGGCCGAAAACACATTCGGGTCCTTGAACGGTCCCATCGCGCGTTCGTACAGCGTGAACAGCGCGTGCGTGCCCGGCAGAAGGCTGAAATAGCCGACGATGCCGGCGATCGCCGCGATGACCGCGCCGAAAATCAGGCCGCGGCGCAGGAACTCCAGCCGGGCGGCTGTGTCGTCGGCAATTGCCATCGCGAAAAACACGACGGTGATCGCCATGTACCACGACGTTACGACCCAACTGACGATCTTGCTCTGGTCCATCAGGTCGGCCGCGCAGATCGAGTAGCCGATGTTGATCAGAAACAGCAGCACGATGAGCGGCGTGAACGCGATCCGCAGGCGCATGCCGGTGACGGCCATCACCGATATCGCGAGCACGGTCGCGAGTTCGTAAGGGCTCGGCTCGATGAAGACGATGGCGCCCGAACAGCCGACCAGCCACATCAGCCCGCGTTGCAGGGCGGCGACCCGCGGCGCAGCCAGGCTTGTGGGGAGCGAGCCGTAGCTCGCCGCGATATCGGTCATCACACACTCACAACACTACGCACGAAGTCCCCGATCGGCACGGCCACGGACGATCGTTCAGTATGCGTTCTCTGTTTTCACCAATGCCAGCGGCGTTTTCAAAAGAATGTAGAGATCGAACAGCACCGACCAGTTCTCGATGTAGTAGAGGTCGAATTCGACGCGCTTCTGGATCTTTTCTTCGTTGTCCACCTCGCCGCGCCAGCCGTTGATCTGCGCCCAACCGGTAATCCCGGGCTTGACGCGATGTCGTGCGAAGTAGCCGTCGACGGTTTCATCGAACAGCCGGCTTTTCAGTTTGCCCTGCACGGCGTGCGGCCGCGGGCCAACCAGCGACAGGTTGCCCTTGAACACCACGTTGAACAGTTGCGGCAGTTCGTCGAGGCTGGACTTGCGGATGAATTTGCCGACGCGGGTGACGCGCGGATCGTTCTTGGTGACGACCTTGCTGGCGAGCGGATCGGCCTGGTGATGATACAGCGAGCGGAACTTGAAAACGTCGATGCGTTCGTTGTTGAAGCCGAAACGTTTCTGCCGGAACAGGACCGGGCCCGGGCTGTCGAGTTTGATCGCCAGTGCGATGAGCGCCATCACGGGCGACAGCAGCAAAAGCAGCAGCGCGCCGACCGCATGGTCGAACAGCCATTTCATCACCTGATCCCAATCGGTGATCGGCGCCTCGAAGACGTCGAGGGTCGGCACCTTGCCGAGATAGGAATAGGAACGCGGCCGGAACCGCAATTTGTTGGTGTGCGCCGAGAGGCGGATATCGACCGGCAGCACCCACAGCTTCTTGAGCATATCAAGAATGCGGGTTTCGGCCGAGATCGGCATCGCGAACAGGATCAGATCGACGCGGGTGCGGTGGGCGAACTCGACGATATCGTCGATCTTGCCGAGTTTCGGCAGTCCGGCGCAGGTGTCGAGTGCGCGTGAGTCATTGCGGTCATCGAACACGCCGAGCAATGCCAGGTCGGAGTCGTCCTGGACCTCGAGCAGCTTGATCAGCTTCTCGCCGTTTTCATCCGAGCCGATGATGACGGTCCGGCGGTCGAGACGCCCCTCGCGGGCCCAGCGGCGGATCAGTGTTCGCAGCAGCAGTCGTCCGGCGATCAACGCGATCAAGCCGACGACGAAGAACGCCGACAGCCAGAGACGCGAGAACGCGCTGCCCATTTTCAGGAAGAACGACGCGCCGCTGAACAGCAGGAACACCAGCGCCCATGCCGAGATCATTCTTGTGAGTTGCCGCAACTGGGTGCGGAAGATCTGCACTTCGTAGAGGTCCGCAGCCTGGAATGTCATCACCGCAGTCGTCGTCATGGCGAGAATGGTGGCGACATAGAACCAGTTGAAGCCGTCAACGCGGGCGACATAGCCGAGATAAAGGGCTAGTCCGACGAGGCCGATCATGACGAAATCGGCGATCCGCACCATGCCGGTGATGACGATCGGAGAATACGCTGCGCGAACTTTCCGATTGGTCACGGCGAGCGCCGCTGCAGATAGCCGTCTGCGGCGTTCTACTCTGGCAACTCCGTTCGTCGCTGCCGCGTCGATCATGGAGCGTGCGTTGATTGGTTCCACGTGAGGCGTCCACTACTGCGCATGCTGCGCAACGTTGTCTTTCCGGTGCGCGGGAATGTAGCGATGCGGGCAGACTACTTCGTGAACAAGTCCGGGGATTTGGTCGCGCTCGACGAGAACGGTTAACGATTGGTAAACGCCTCGCGATAGCCGGCGATGATGCCTTCGACCATGCTTTTCTGGGAGAAATGCAGGAAGATTCGCTCGCGCAGCGATTTTGCTCGCGCCAGCGTGATATCCGGATCGGCGGTGGCGTTTTCGATCGCGGCCGCGATTGCGGCGGGTGAAGATGACGCGAACAACGCGTCGTCATGCGGACCGAAGATTTCCGGAATGCCGCCGACATTGGCGGCGATCATCGGCACGCCCGCGGCGCCGGCCTCGATCACCACATAGGGCATGGAATCGCCACGCGACGGGACGACCAGCAAGCGGCCCTTGGAAAAGCCGTAACGGGCTTTGACATGGCCGATGAAACGCACCCATTGCGCCAGGTCCAGCCGCTCCACCTGGGCCCTCAGCGCGGCGGTTTCCTCGCCGTCGCCGGCCAGCGTCAGGGTGATGGATTTTCCGGCGGCGCGCAGATGAGCCACCGCATCGATCAGGAGATCGGCGCCCTTGATATGCCGGAACTCGCCGACATAGACCACGTCGGTCGCGTCCGGCGCCTGTTCGATCGGGTCGAATTCGCTGGCGGTGACGCCGTTGAAGACGCAGCGCACCAGCCCCGCGGGCTTGCCGATAACGCGCTGATAGGTATCGCGGGCAAAGGCGCTTTCGAACAGGAACAGGTCGATGCGATTCATCAGCGCGCGCTCGAGGCGGCTGTAGGTCGCGCCGGCAATGCTGCTTGGAGGAAAATGCAACGAGCCGCCGTGCGGCGTGTAGACGCGAATGCCGCCGTCGGTTCGCGCGGTCAGGCTGACGAACACGCCGGCCTTGGCGCCGTGCCCGTGCAGGACCTTTGGTTTCAGGCGGGCGACCAGCCTGGTGAACCGATGCCATGACAGCAGGTCGGTCGGATGCGGTTGCCGGTGAATGACGAGCCTGTGAACACCGAGTTTCAATCGCGGAGCGATTTCCGCCAGTAATGCTTCGGCGCGTTCGCCGCCGGTCAGGCTGTCGGCAACGATGCCGACGTGGTGGCCGCGCTCGATCTGGCCATTGGCGATATCGAGAATGTGACGGATGATGCCGCCGACCGGCGCGCGAACTGCATGCAGGATGCGCAGCGGTTCGTTGGATGAATCCGGCATCGCTCAGAACCAGCGTTCGCCGACGACGATGGTATCGCCTGGATTAATCGGGGTTGTCGGCGGCACGGTGGCGCGCACGGCGCCGCGGGCATCGGTGTGGGTCAGGGTGACGCTGTCGCGCTTGGCGCGCGGCGAGAAACCGCCGGCGATCGCCACCGCGCTTTCGGCGGTCATGTTGGGCACGTAGGGGTACTGGCCGGGGGCCGCGACCTCGCCGAGGATGAAGAACGGCCGATAGGCTTCGACTTCGGCGGCGACGTAGGGCTCGCGGATGTAGCCGTTGCGCAGGCGGCTGGCGATGCTGCGTGCCAGTTCGGCGGGCGTCAGGCCGCGCGCCGGCACCGCGCCGATCAGCGGCATGGTGATGGCGCCGCCGGCGCCGACCGCATAGGAATTGGTGAGGCCTTCCTGGCCGTAGACGACGACGCGCAGCTTGTCGCCGGCATCGAGACGATATTCGGAATCGAAGGCGCGCACCGGCATCGGGGTGCGGTAGGCGGGCCCGCGGGCCGGGATCACGTAGGGCGCGCGCGGCGGTTGCGCCGAGGCGTAGCTGTTGCGCGCTGCGCCGATGGCGCCGGTGGTGTCGGGAGCGGGCTGCGCGGTTCGGGCTTGCGCGCCGTAAGCGATGCGGTCGAGGTCGCCGTGCGCCGGCACCATCGCCACCGGTCCCGGCCGATGCATGCAGCCCGACAGCGCGAACGCGCTGAACAGGCAAAGAAAAATGGCACGACTGCCAACCATGAGGCGACCCTGGAAGAAGTTGCCTCCGATGTAGTCCTTTCATGGTTAAAAAAGCATGACCTCGTGCTGACGCTCGAGCCTGCGGAGCGGCCCGATTAACGGAGCGGAAACCATAATGAACTCTAATCGGCCGCGGCGCGAAGGTCGTTGGGCGCCGGCGGGAGCATGCAATGCGGTTCGATGTGTGGGACAAGATCAAGAACAGGTTGCCTGCCGGAAAGCCGCGCGGTGTCGCAGCGCCACGCAAGTCCCTGTTCAGGTTCGGATCAAAATCGGCATTGCAACCTTCTGTCGTTTCGCCGGAAGTGAGCATCCCGCCGCAAACGGCAAGCGTCGCCGCCGAACCGGCATTGTCGCCGCCGGTCGCTCCATCGAGTGCCGAATTCGGCGATCTCGACCTGCGCGTCATCTGGTCGGCGATCGTTGCGCGCAAGCGAGCGATTCTCATTCCGACCTTGCTGGTCGCGGTGTTGTCGGTGGTGATCGTCAATATGATCACGCCGCTTTACAAGTCGGAAGCCCGAGTCCTGGTCGATGGACGCGAGAACATCTTCCTGCGGCCGAATGGTGAACGCCAGGAAGAGCGCACCGCGCTCGATCCCGAAGCTGTCACCAGCCAGGTTCAGTTGCTGTTGTCGCGTGATCTCGCCCGCCAGGTCATCAAGCAGAACAAGCTGGCCGAGCGGCCGGAGTTCGATCCGGTGCTGAGCGGAATATCGCCAGTGAAGTCATTGCTCGGCTTGTTCGGTATCGGCCGTGACCCGTTTCGGATGACGCCGGAAGAGCGTGTGCTGGATGCCTATTACGCGCGGCTGCAAGCGTTCGCGGTCGACAAGTCCCGTGTCATGGTTGTCGAATTCCAGTCGCGCGATCCGGAATTGGCGGCACGTGTCGCCAACTCCATCGTCGACAATTATCTTATTCTGCAGCAGAGCAGCCGTCAGGAGCAGGCCAAGGCCGCAAGCCAATGGCTGTCAGGTGAAATCGACAGCCTGCGCAAGAAGGTCGCCGATGCGGAGGCTCGCGCCGATGCCTTCCGTTCGAAATCCAGCCTGTTCGTCGGCACCAACAATACCACGCTGTCCAATCAGCAACTCGGCGAATTCAACACGCAGTTGAATAACGCCCGCGCGCTGAAGTCCGATGCCGAGTCGAAAGCCCGCCTGATCCGCGAGATGATCAAATCGGGCAGGCCGATCGAAGCCTCCGAAGTGCTCAACTCCGAACTCATTCGCCGGCTGTCGGAGCAGCGCGTGACGCTGCGCGCGCAACTGGCCGAACAGTCCTCGACGTTGCTCGACGGGCATCCGCGCATCAAGGAATTGAAGGCGCAGATCGCCGATCTCGACAAGCAGCTTCGCGAGGAAGCGGGCAAGGTGTCGCGCTCGATGGAAAACGATGCGCGTATCGCCGATGCGCGAGTCGAAAGCCTCAGCGCCAATCTCGATCAACTGAAGCGACAGGCGACCTCGAGCAACGGGCAGGATATCCAGCTTCGTGCGCTGGATCGCGAAGCCAAGGCCGAGCGCGATCTGCTGGAATCCTATCTCGCCAAGTATCGCGAAGCCACGGCGCGCGAAAGCATCGATGCCGCACCCGCCGACGGCCGCATCATCTCGCGCGGGATCGTGTCCAATACGCCGAGCTATCCGAAGAAATTGCCGATCGTGCTGATCGCCACGCTGGCGACGCTGATGCTGACGACCGGCTATGTCGCCAGCGGCGAACTGCTCCGGATGACGTCGCCGCGCGCTTTCGTTCCGGTCGTTGCGGCGTCGCCCGCCATGGTTCCCGTGATGCCGGTACCTGCACCTGCCGTGGCGGCAGCGGCTGCGCCGGCCGTGCATGAAACCGGACCCGTGATGACGAGCGGCCCGAGTGAGATCGAACGCGTCGCGCGCGATTTGCAAGCGCTCGGCGCGGCCGCGCGCAAGATCTCGCTTCTTGGCGTCGGCCAGCCGGAGAGGGTCACGCGCACCGCGCTGGCGCTGGCGCGGCTGCTCGCGGAGCACGCCAAGGTCGTGCTGGTCGACCTGTCGGCATCGTCGCCGACCATGGCTGCCGCCTCGGTCGATCCGGCGGCGCCGGGACTGACCGATCTGATGCTCGGCGAAGCCTCGTATGGACAGGTCATCACCAGGGATCGCTTGTCGCCATTGCATCTGGTGGCGGCGGGCCGCGCCAGTTCGGACCGCGCGCTGCTGCAATCGCCGCGATTGACGCTGGCGCTGGATGCATTGCTGCTGGCCTACGATCACGTGGTGCTGGATGCCGGCGCCGCCGATGATCTCCCCGCGGCGTTGTTGACGACCGGGGCGCGCGCCATCGTCGTGCCGAACGGCGTCATGAGCGCGGATGCCCGTGCGGTGATGTCCGACCAGTTGAAGGCGGTTGGCTTCAATGATGTGACGATGCTCGACGCGGCGCCGGAGAAGGCGGAAACGATCGTGCGTGGGCCGCGTTTCGTAGCGGCCTGAGCGAGGTCTGGGCGATCGTCGTTATCGCTGAAGCGCGCCGCGCAGTTTTTGCGCGGCATTCATCAGGACGGGAGTCTGCTTCACCCGGCGCTTGAGGCGTCCAAGCGCCGACAGGCCGGCCGCCGCGACCTTGCCGCGCGAAGTGAGGCCGATATAGCTGTCGAAGATCGGCTCGTCGCTCTTGCAGAACAACCGCTTGTATTCGTCGGCTCCAATACCGAGGTCGATCGCGGTGTAGCCCAGCCCGGCATAGTGATCGACGATGTTGCGCATCAGGATCAGGCCGGGGCTGTAGTGTGCGTTCCCGGAGAGAGTGTAGGTATTGAACATCATCGAGAAGCGGTCGCCGTCGGCCACGCCGGCGTAGAATGCGATGACTTCTTCGTCGCATTCGAGTGCGTGGATGTCGATCGCGTGACCGCCTTCGGCGAGGCTGGTCCGGCAGGCGGCGCGAATGAAATCCTCGACCCCGGGTTCGGAAAAGACGTCGGGCAGCTTTTGCAGCGCCATCCGAAGCGGCTTGATCGTGAAGAACGCCTCCAGCAATCGATCGATATCGCTTTCGGTCTGGGCCCTGATATAGCGATAGCCGGGCAGCCCCTGCAGTTTCCGTTCCTTGCTTTTCAGTCGCCGGCGAAACGAATTGCTGATGCGGGCGGTCGGCGCGGCGGCCGGGTCGATCGGCATCAGCGGACAGGCGTTGACCGACGTTTGTGTCGGAAGCAGCGCCATCGGATTCGATGCCTTCTGCCAGTGCCGGGGCTGTCGGACGAGGGCGAGGGTATCGACGCCGGCGGACGCGGCGCGCAATTCGTGCAACACGGCCTCGAGATCGTCGACGGTGGCGCCGGCGATGAAGTCGCGGCGGTAGACCGGCATGTTGAACGTGGCGTGCTTGTCGCCGAGGAAACTCGCGACCTGCACGCCATTCTCGCGCCGGACGCCGAGCGGCAGCAGTAACAGCGGCTGACGTTGCGCGTCGTAGGCAACCACGATGAACGGTTGCAGTCCGCACGCAACGCCGACGTGGCGTTGCCAGATGCTGAGAAAATCGAAACGCTGGAAGGGAGTCAGGATCGCGTGCGGACCTTCGAAAGCGCGCCACGTCGATTCCGCGGCGGCGAGATCGCGGATGATCTCGACCCGCGCGACGCGCGTCGCAAGTCCGGCCCGCGCCGTCGTTTCCGTAACGCGACTCTCGATCGCAGCGGCCATGGTCATTTGCGTGCCCTGTTTCTTAAGATTTTTTTCATTTCTGTCGTTGGCGAACCTTTGCAAAGAAGTGTCAACAAAGCGTAAGGGCAATGGGGTGACATTCGCGGCATCGGCGGACGGCATGGCCGTAATTCGGGCGGGGAGGGTCTCGGACCATCCGGAATTTGCTGTTTTCGGTCTGGCCGGGCGTGCTTGTCGCGGGCGCCAGGACCGCATCAGGCGTCGGGGCGTGACATCCAGCTGATGATCGGCATGGCAGGCAACACCCAGCCGATCCCCGCGACCACGTAGAAGATCGCCTGATACCAGCCGGAGGCCGCCAGCCACGGGGTCTGCGCCACCGTCATTCCAAGCAGCGACCACACCACGACAAGGATGAGCAGGAAAATGGTGCCGATGAATTTGCGGGTGCGGATGGTCATGACGCAAACGTGTAGGGCCTGCCTGAGGGGATATCAAGCATGCCTTGCGCCGCACTGCCGCGCGGCTATAAGAGGGCCGAAATTCCTTTGAACGCTGTGGAAATGACCGACACGCCGACGTTATTGGAACCCGCCGCCCGCGTTGCCCGAATTCGTGCCGTGCGGTGGTGGCTGATCATCATGGCCGGGTTGATCGCGCTGATGGTGCTGGTCGGCGGCGCGACGCGGCTGACCGAATCCGGCCTGTCCATTGTCGAGTGGAAGCCGGTGACGGGGACCTTGCCGCCGCTCAACGACGAGCAATGGCAGCAGGCGTTCGATGGCTACAAGGCGATCCCGCAATATCGCGAGATGAACGCCGGCATGAGCCTGCATGAATTCAAGACCATCTTCTGGTGGGAGTGGAGCCATCGGCTGCTCGGGCGCATCATCGGCATCGTCTATCTGCTGCCGTTCCTGTGGTTCATGTGGCGCGGCTTCCTGCCCGGCGACCTGAAGCGGCGGTTGTGGGGCATCTTCGCGCTCGGCGCGCTGCAGGGCGCGGTGGGCTGGTGGATGGTGGCGTCGGGACTGACCCAGCGGGTCGAGGTTTCGCAATATCGGCTGGCGACGCATCTGGTGTTGGCGCTGCTGATTTTCGCGGCGATCGTCTGGACCCTGCGGCGGCTGTCGGAAGGGCTGGGGATCGTCCACGCGGCGCGGCTGAGATTGACCGGCGTTGTCCTGCTGGTGCTGGTTTTCCTCCAACTCTACCTTGGCGCTCTGGTCGCGGGGTTACGCGCCGGCAAGGTCTTCAATACCTGGCCGGAGATCGACGGCGGATTCATTCCGAGCGCCGCACGATTGTTCTTCGAACAGCCGTGGTGGCGCAACCTGTTCGACAATACGCTGACCGTGCAATTCAATCACCGCATGGTGGCCTATACGCTGTGGGTGCTGGCGATCCTGCACGTCATCGATGCGGTACGCTCGCGGGCGGCGCGGCCCGTGGTCAACGGTGCGCTGTGGCTTGCGGTGGCGATGACCTTGCAGGCGGCACTTGGAATTCTGACGCTGCTGTATCAGGTGCCGATCCTGCTCGGACTGGCGCATCAGGGCGTCGCGATCGTCGTGCTGACGCTGGCAATCGCGCAGGTCGAGCGGCTCAGCGTGCGGCAACCGACAATGGTCTCGCCACCCGTGCCGCAGGCCGCCGGCGCATCGCTCTGAATAGAGCGATTCTAAGCTGGGAGATTCGTTCGGAAACCCTATGAATTATAGGGGTTCTCGAAATCGCCGCGGCGATGACGATGTTGTGTGCCGGCGGATTGCTTTCGCACAATCCGTTCGGGGATTAGAACAGGCATCGTTTCCTCGATCCGAAAATCCGAGAGTCGATCCGTGAGTCGAGCCGAGAGCTGAGCCATGTCGAGCGCCTTCATTCAATCCGCGGTCATCCTGCTTCGCGAGGGATTGGAGGCGATGCTGGTGATCGCGGCGCTGGCGGCCTATCTGACGCGCGCTGGAGGCGGTCATCGCGTCGCGGCGCTTTATGGCGGAGCGCTGGCGGCGATTGGCGCCAGCGTCATCGCGGCATGGCTGTTCGCGATGTTGAATTCCGGTCAGCACAGCGATGTGCTTGAAGGATTCATCATCCTGTTCGCGGCCGCGCTGATGCTTTACGTCAGCGGCTGGCTGATGGTGAAGCAGGATCCGCAAGGCTGGAAGGAATATCTCGCGGCCAAGGCCGACAACGCCTTGGCGCAGGATACGGCCTGGGCCGTCGCGGCGCTGGCTTTTCTCGCGGTGTTTCGGGAAGGCGCCGAAACTGTGCTGTTCATCAACGCGCTTGCGACCACGGAAGGCGGCTGGAGCGCGGGATTGTTCGGTGGACTGGCGGCGGCGACCGTGGCGCTGGCGGTGCTGTTCTATTTCATCAATTTGATCGCGCAGAAAATTCCGCTGCGGCCGTTGTTCATCATCACTTCTGCATTTCTGTTCGCGATGGCGATCAAGTTCATCGGCGAAGCAGTGCAGGAGTTCCAGGAGCAATCGCTGTTGCCGTTCACACAGGTCGCGGGCGCCGACTGGTTATCGGCGATCGGTCTTAACCCGACGCTCGAAGCGTTGTCGGCGCAGCTTCTTGTGATTGTTTCCGCGCTGGCAACCTATTCCGTGTTCGCCCGCAACAGTCGCTTGACGCGGCAGGACAAGGCCGCGCGGGCAGGGAAGGCGTAACAGTCGGGCGTCATTGCCGGATTTGATCCGGCAATCCATCACCTTCAAAAGATGGATGCGCGGGCCAAACCCGCGCATGACACCCCGCCGTTCGGCGTACCCGAAGCCCGCGTTATGCCCGCAGCGCCTGATCGAGATCGGCGATGAGGTCTTCCTTGTCTTCGAGTCCGATCGACAGCCGCACCAGATCGGGGCCGGCGCCGGCCTGAATCTTCTGCTCGTCGGTGAGCTGGCTGTGGGTCGTCGACGCCGGATGGATCACCAGCGAACGCGTATCGCCGATATTGGCGAGATGCGAGAACAGCTTCAGATTCGACACCAGGTTGACGCCGGCATCGTAGCCGCCCTTAAGCGTGAAGGTGAACAGCGCGCCCGCGCCCTTCGGCGCGTATTTGCGCGCGAGGTTGTTGTAGCGGTTGCCGGGAAGGCCGGCGTAGTTGACCTCGTTGACCGCCGGATGCGCGGAGAGCCACTCAGCCACGGCCTTGGCGTTCTCGCAATGGCGCTGCATGCGCAGCGGCAGCGTCTCGATGCCGGTCAGGAACAGGAAGGCGTTGAACGGTGACAGCGCGGCGCCGAGGTCGCGTAGGCCGAGCACGCGGCAGGCGATTGCAAAGGCGAAGTTGCCGAACGTCTCCTGCAGCTTGATGCCGTGATATTCCGGCCGCGGTTCGCTCAGGATCGGATACTTGTTGTCGCGCGACCAGTCGAACGTGCCGGCATCGACGATGATGCCGCCGATCGAATTGCCGTGGCCGCCGAGGAATTTGGTCAGCGAGTGCAGAACGATGTCCGCGCCGTGGTCGATCGGGCGGATCAGGTAGGGACTGGCCAGGGTATTGTCGACGATCAGCGGCACGCCGGCCTTGCGCGCCACGGCGGAGATGGCCTCGATGTCGGTCACCGATCCGCTGGGATTGGCCAGCGACTCGATGAAGATTGCCTTGGTGCGCGGCGTGACGGCGCGCTCGAAGCTCGCGATATCGTCGGGATCGGCCCACACCACGTTCCAGCCGAAACTCTTGAAGGCGTGGGTAAACTGGTTGATCGAGCCGCCATAGAGTTTGCGCGCGGCGATGAACTCATCGCCCGGATGCAGCAATTGTTGCAGAGCGGTGACTTGCGCGGCATGGCCCGAGGCGACCGCGACCGCCGCGGTGCCGCCTTCAAGCGCGGCAACGCGCTCTTCCAGCACCGCCGTGGTCGGGTTGCCGATCCGGGTGTAGATGTTGCCGAACGCCTGCAGGCCGAACAACGACGCGGCGTGATCGGCATCGTTGAAGACGAACGACGTCGTCTGATAGATCGGCGTGTTGCGCGCGCCGGTGGTCGGGTCGGGCTGCGCACCGGCATGGATCGCAAGCGTGGCAAATCCGGGGAGGCGGTCGGTCATTCGATATTCCTGTTTGCTCGAAAGGGCTTCAGCGGGCCGGCATGCTGCTGATCCGGCCGCGCGGCGTCAAGTCACGTCATAGCGGGTGCGCGGTTTTGCTGCGCATCGGCTCCGGCGGAGAACAGAACAGCCGGAACAAGTGGTGGCGGGCATTAATGTTCTGACCCATCCTTGATCCGTGCCGCGCGGTCGGCGGCATTGGTATCGCCGCCGCCGAAGCTGACGCGATTGAGCGACAGCCGCATGCCCTGTGTCGGGATCGGCGCACGCTTGGAACTGAGTGTCCGCGAATTGACGCCCATCCAGGAAATTTCCGAAGACAGCCGGCCGTATTCGATTTTCGGGCAGCGATTCATCACCACCTTGAGGCCGGCGGCTTCGGCGAGCGCACAGGCTTCGTCGTTGCGAACGCCAAGCTGCATCCAGATCACCTTGGGCGGTGGGTTCATGGTCAGCGCCTGTTGCACCAGCGGCAAGGCGAAATCGGCATTGCGGAAGATGTCGACCATATCGACGGGCCGGTCGATGTCGTTGAGCGATGCGACGAACGGCTTGCCCATCAGGCTCTTGCCCACCTGTCCCGGATTGACCGGGATCATATCGTAGCCGCGCTGCGCGAGATACTTGAAGGCGAAGTAGCTTGGTCGCACGTTGACCGGCGAGGCTCCCACCATCGCGATGGTTTTCACGCTGTTGAGAATTTCGCGGATGTAGCTGTCGTCGTAGGTGTCGTGGTTCATCGAGTAAGTCCAAGTCTTCGAGATGTTTTGATCTGCATCGAAGCCAATCTAACAATCTTCGTCATTCCGGGATGCGCGTTCTTGCCGCGCAGGCCCGGAATTCATACGCCCGGCGGTGTTTATTGATTTCGGGTTCGCTCGCAAAGTGCTCGCCCCCCGGAATGACAAGCGATGAAGGATCTACCGATCCTGCCAGGTCGGCACGCGCTTTTCGACGAAGGCGCAAATGCCTTCTTCGGCATCGTGGGCCATCATGTTTTCGGTCATTACTTCGGAGGCGAAGCGATAGGCCTCGGCGAGGCTCATTTCAGCCTGACGATAGAATGCCGCCTTGCCGATCTTGACGGTATGGGCGGATTTGCGCGCCACCTGCTGGCCGAGCGCGACGGCAGCGTCACGTTCGTCTCCGGCAGGAACGACGCGATTGATGAGCCCCATTTCGCGAGCCCGCGCCGCGTTCACCGGCTCGCCGGTCAGCAGCATTTCCATCGCCTGTTTGCGCGGGACGTTGCGCGACAGCGCCACCATCGGCGTCGAGCAGAACAATCCGATATCGACACCTGGAGTTGCGAATGCCGCGCGCTCGGACGCAATCGCCAGATCGCAACTGGCGACCAGTTGGCATCCGGCCGCGGTCGCCACGCCTTGAACGGCGGCGATGACCGGCTTGGGCAATTCGACGATGCTCTGCATCATGGCGCTGCACGCCGTCATCATCTTCGCAAAGAACGCGCGTCCGCCGTCGGCGTCGGCGCGTCGCGCCGTCAGTTCCTTGAGATCGTGGCCGGAGGAGAAGGCCTTACCGGCCGCAGCGATGACAACGGCGCGCACGGCCTTATCGTCCCGAGCGGCGAGGATTGCGGCGTGCAGGTCGGTAATCAGGGCTTCCGACAGACAATTCCGCGCCTCCGGGCGGTTCAGCGTGAGAACGGCGACATCGCCAATTCGCTCGCTTAACAGGATTGGCGGAACAGGGGGCTGGGCACGCAAGGGCAGGGCGGTCATCGGCTTATCCATCGGCTGGGCAGAAGCGTCATCGTAATGTAACAGAGGGCGCCAGAGGGTTCGATTCTAACATTTGCAAGGGTGCCAGCCGAAACGGAATACAAATGTTGGAATCGGACCGCCAGTAAATATGAGGGCACGGATGGCAATTGCGAAAATGAGCGTCGCTGAACTGGAGGCGTTCCTTCATACCGAGTTTCCCCAGGCATTCAGCGGCGGCGATATCGCGATCGAAAGCGCCGACGGCGCGACTTGCCTGCTGCGCCAGCAATACAGCGAACGGATGCTGCGTCCCGGCGGCACCGTTTCGGGCCCCACGCTGATGGCACTGGCTGATTTTGCCATGTATGTCGTGCTGCTGTCCGCCATTGGACCGGTGGGGCTGGCGGTAACGACAAACCTCAATATTAATTTCCTGCGCAAGGGGCAGCCCGGTCAGGACGTCATGGCCGCCGCGCGACTGCTGAAGCTGGGTAAACGGCTCGCGGTCGGGGAGGTCAACCTGCTGTCGGGGACCTCGCCGGATCCGATTGCGCACGTCACGTCCACCTATTCCATTCCGAATATTGGCTGATTTTTATGGTATCTCAATACCATATTTATATGTTATTGGAATCCATAGATAATTTTACATGATGCGCCGTTGACGCGAACGCGGGGCTTATCTAAAAGCTCGGCCAGTCCGGTGCATCGGCACCGACCGACTCCATTTCAGGAATGCCTCATATGAAGACGTTTTCGGCAAAGCCCGCCGAAGTCACCAAAAAGTGGGTGCTGATCGACGCCAGCGGTCTGGTCGTCGGTCGCCTTGCGACGCTGGTGGCGATGCGGCTGCGCGGCAAGCACCTCCCGACCTATACCCCCCACGTCGATTGTGGTGACCATGTCATCATCATCAATGCCGCCAAGGTCGTTCTGACCGGGCGCAAGCGGGACAACAAGGTCTATTACAATCACACCGGTTTCATCGGTGGCATCAAGGAACGCAGCGCGAAGTCGATCCTCGAGGGTCGTTTTCCGGAGCGCGTGCTGGAAAAGGCCATCGAGCGCATGATCCCGCGCGGACCGCTCGGTCGCGTGCAGATGGGTAATCTGCGGGTTTATCCGGGCGCGGAGCATCCGCATGAAGCCCAGCAACCCGAAACGGTCGATATCGGCGCGATGAATCGCAAGAACAAGAGGGCCGCATAAGATGTCCGATACCATGCAGTCTCTCGATCAGTTGGCGGCCCTCAAGCCAGCCGCTCCGGAAGCGCCGAAGTACGTCAAGAAGGTCGATAAGTTCGGCCGTGCTTACGCTACCGGCAAGCGCAAGGACGCCGTCGCACGCGTCTGGATCAAGCCGGGTGCGGGCAAGATCACCGTCAACACCCGCGAAGTCGAAGTTTATTTCGCTCGTCCGGTGCTGCGCATGTTGATCCAGCAGCCGCTGGTCGCTGCAGCTCGTGCCGGACAGTACGACGTCATCTGCACCGTTACCGGTGGTGGATTGTCGGGGCAGGCCGGTGCGGTGCGCCATGGCCTTTCCAAGGCGTTGACCAACTTCGAACCGGATCTCCGGGGCGTGCTCAAGAAGGGCGGCTTCCTGACCCGCGACTCGCGCGTCGTCGAGCGCAAGAAGTACGGCAAGGCGAAAGCCCGTCGTTCGTTCCAGTTCTCGAAGCGTTGATCTCTCCGGACGTATTTACCGCAATTGCGGATTACCTTCAGCAAAAGGGCGGCTTTCGGGCCGCCCTTTTCGTTTGTCGCCGCAATAGTTTTCATTTGAAGAGATTTTCGTCGAAAACTTGCGTGTGCGTACAAACGAATTGAAAATTCACATCGCCTAGATTGGTGTCGGCTGAGGGCTTTTCACCTTTGTATATCATTTTGCAAATCCATTGCCGGTGACACCGCGATGTCGCTCGACACTTCAACGCTGTATCTTGTAGCAACCCTGGTCGCTGCACTCCTGGGCGTGATGTTGTTATATTTTGGCAGGCAGGAGAATATCGCGGCGCTCAAGTGGTGGGGCGCGGCCTATATTCTCGGTGCCAGTTCGGTGGCCGCGTGGACGTTGACGAACCCGCTGCTGGCCCGAGAACTCTCGCTCACCCTTAACGCTGTCGGCTTCGTCGCTTGCGGCATGGTGTGGGGAGCGGCGCGGGTGTTTCACGGCCGCTCTCCGAATTGGCCCGGCATCGTGATCGGCGCATTCGTCTGGATGTCGGCAATTTGCTTCTTTACGCCGGCGACGCCGTCGATGCGCATGACGATCGGAGCCGCGATCGTCGCGGCCTACGCCGTGTTGACCGCTAGCGAGTTGCTGACCGAGCGCCGCAAGTCGATGCATCGGCGCTGGCCCTCATTCGCCGTCCCGGCGCTGCACGGCTTCGTCCTGATGCTGCCGATCCTGCTCGGCGATTATTTCCTCGGCGACGATGAGACATTTGCCGACAGCATCTGGGCGACGATGTTTGCGATCGAGCTGGTGCTGTATGCGGTCGGCACCGTCTTCATCATCTTCATGCTGGTGTCGGAGCGGACGGTGCGGGCGCACAAGGCGGCTGCATCGCTCGATCCGTTGACCGGCGTATTCAATCGCCGTGGATTCGCCGAGGCGACCGCGCGGATGATCGAACGCGAAGCCGACGCCGGCCGCCCGGTGACGGTCATGATCTTCGATATCGATCACTTCAAGTCGGTCAACGATCGCTTCGGTCATGCTGCCGGCGATGAAATCCTGAAATTGTTTGCCGGCGTCATCGCCAGCACGCTGCGCATCACCGATCTCTGCGGCCGCATCGGCGGCGAGGAATTCGCCGCACTGCTGCCCTGTTCGATGGAGGAAGCGCTGAGCGCCGCCGAGCGCGTCCGCGAGGCATTCGCCACCAGCGGCATCATGGTCGATGATGCGGCGGTCGAGACGACCGTCAGCATCGGCGTGGCCGGCGGCCCGGCCGGCACAGAACTCGAGATTTTGCTCGCGGCCGCCGATACCGCGCTGTATCAGGCCAAGCGCGCGGGGCGCAATCGCGTGCAATCGGCTTCGGAAGAGCCGCTGTCGCTGGAGCAGGGGCGGCTCAATTCGGCAGGACAAGCCAGGCATTCGCAGCAGGCTGTGGTGCGTCAGATGGGGCCGCTCAGCCAGGTCCGCATCTGAACGGGCGAAGTTGGACAGTGCCTCGACTGTTCATGTCTCGCTTCACTTGAAAACGCCATAACCGGCCGTTTACCATTCCGCCGTAGGATAGCGGAATGACAGTCGCACGCCATGAAACATCGAATACCGCGCTGATGTCGCTGGAAGCCGCGGCGGTTTCGGCGCGCAGCGGCTTTGCGTGCATGTTTTCGACCTCGGACGAATACGAGACGGCGCTGATTACCGAACGGCGGGCGCAGGGGCATTATGCCCAGCCGCGCCGCAACTGGCGGATCGTCGCGTTCGCCGCTTTGGCATTGACCGTTGCGGGCGCTGTGGTCGCCTGGTCCTGAGCGGCCGTATTTGCATCGTGCGTCATCGCGGTTTTGCGGACACATCGTTTTGCGATAGAACGGGAGCCTCACTACGGAAGGCTGTCCTGTCATGATTACTGAAATCGCCCAGATTGAAATCAAGCCCGGCTCCGAAGCCGACTTTGAAGCGGCCGTCGGCAAGGCGCGTACGGCGTTCGGCAGCTCAAAGGGTTTTCATGGGTTCGAGTTACATCGTTCGATCGAAAAGCCGCAGCGCTATCGGCTGATGGTCAAATGGGCAACGCTGGAAAATCACACGGTGGATTTCCGCGGCTCGGAGCAGTTCGCCGCATGGCGCGCGCTGGTCGGTCCGTTTTTCGCGTCCCCTCCGGAGGTCGAGCATACCGAAACGGTCGTCACCACCGCGAACGGTTGACGCCGTGTCAGATTGGGGCGGTTCGATCCGATACTGACGCGGCCGTGGTCTGGTCCGGCCATGTGTGGTGCAGGATCACCTTGATCACAGCGATCAATGGCAGCGCCAGCGCCAGTCCCCACAATCCGAACAGCACACCGAGGAAGATCTGCGCCGCGAATAGCGTGGCCGGCGGAATGCTGATGGCGTGGCGCTGGATCAGCGGCGTCAGCACGTTGCCTTCGAGAAACTGCACGGCGAGGTAGAGCCCGAACGAACTGATGATCGCGGTGAGACCCGAACCCAGACTCGCCAGTACGATCAGGCAACCGGCCAGGATCGCGCCGACGTTCGGGATAAACGTCAGCAGTCCGGTCAGAAATCCCAGCACCAGTGCGCCGGGGATGCCGATCAGCGTCAGTCCGATCCAGGTGAGCAGGAACAGGGTCGTCATCGTCGCGATTTGACCCAGCAACCAGCGGCGTAGAGTTTCGCTGATGTCGTCGATGAGTTTGGCGGCCTCGCGCAGGCGTTGCCGCGGCACGAAGCGCAGGATGCCGTCGCGATAAAGCTTGGGTTGCGCCGCCAGCAACAGCCCGAGAAAGATCACCACGAAGAAATTGCCGACGCCCTCGAAGACCCCGGCGAGGATTTTGATGGTCTGGCTGACGATGGCGCCCGTGCCGGAAGCGATGGTGCTGGCGTCAGGCAGCTTCGGGCCGCGCGCAGGGGCAGC